>WBZO01001517.1_pt1 | contig 35675 bp, 32 predicted proteins | sample 5204261 | NCBI WGS metagenome assembly WBZO01 (sample SAMN12412400, study PRJNA552823) | activated sludge metagenome | isolation source: activated sludge from anammox sidestream of wastewater treatment plant... | place: USA: North Carolina | collected 2017-09
CCACCAGCTTGCCATGCTTCAATATGAATCCGACGCGCTTCTGATGATGACATCGCTCCTCCTTATAAAAAACTCAAAGATAGCAATCTTGTATCAGGGCGTTAATGTGGTAGCGTTGGAGGCTTACGTTCAACTGAGCCAAAACTCATCTGCATCTTCTCCTCCTTGCTCTTTCTTACACCTGGTCATTTTAAGAGTTTATTAAAATAACCGGGGAAGTTATGCAGGAGTCTTTTCAAAACCACTTGTGCCAAAATTGTGCTACTTCATCTATTCGACCTTACTATCTCGTTGTCACAATAATTTGAATAATACTGAGGTTTTGAAGAGAGCCCTTAGAGGAATTATCTTGGATGGAGAAGATTGATTGAGAGCCAAGTCCAACCCTTATCGCCTCAATTGATTTTATCGGCTATTTTGAGATCGAATAATTATCAACAGTTTATAATGATATAGCCAATATAATCCACCAACTATCAATTATTTATAGATCGACGGATAAGAAAATATCGGGATTTTTAGCTGTTTGGAGTTAAATATGGATAAGTGAGAGCGCTCTGCCGGGTGCACCATAAAAAAACCGCCCCGAGGGGCGGTTAGAAAACTCGAATCATTGCTCTTCTCAATTTTATTTTTGATCTGCTTTATGTTCAGCTTTATCTACATTATCAGGCATGGAATCGCGTTCCATTGACATGCTTGGTGGGTAATTGGCAGGTTTATCTGTATCGATACATCCCGTTACGGTAACTGCTGTAATCATTGTAGCAACCAATATATACAAGAGTTTCATTTCCCTAGTCTCCCTATAAAAATATTAAAAATATATAGTCTCTCTTTACATTTTTACCTGGTTTCCATTCTTGAGAACCAGTACCGTTATTTTTATCAGAATCAAAATTCATTGTCCAGAAATTTATAAACGGCTTGTAGACTATCTTTACAGCTATTTTGGAACCTATTGAAAACTTGGAAAAATCAATACACCTACTCTACCTCTCTAATTTCATAATCATGTGTAATATTGACTGTTGCTTTCAACATGATAGAGGCAGAGCAATACTTTTCTGCTGATAGATTAATAGCTCGCTCCACTTGCTGCTTATCCAATTTTTTTCCGCTAATAACAAAATGTAAATGGATATGCGTAAATACTTTAGGATCTTTATCGGCTCGCTGAGCATCTACCTCGACCTGACATCCAGTAATTTCCTGGCGGCTTTTGTGTAAAATATGCACAACATCAAAAGAAGTACATCCCCCCACTCCCAGTAATATCAATTCCATTGGGCGTGGTCCGAGATTTTTTCCACCTATCTCTGGAGCGCCATCCATAAGCACGGTATGACCGCTGCCAACCTGACCAAGAAAACTAACACCTTCTTGCTGCCACGTAATATTTGCTTTCATTTATTCAAGAAATAAATTAATAATGAATAGAAAATTTCGACTACTTTGAATGCCCGCCATTAGCAACAAAATACATTCCAAGCTTCAGAAATTCTTCCCAGATATCCCCTTTTGCCACCCCCTTAATTATGCGATCAATGATTGCTGCTTGTAGTAAAGCTTGTGTCAATAATTGATAGCGAACACGATAAAAAGTATCTGCGACTAGTTTTCGTCTTGAAGGCCATATTCGTAACGCTGCCATAGCTTGTTCAAGTGTCATCCCTCGATTCAGGTTTTTGACTTGATGGATTTTGATTAACAAACGAATCTGCTCTGATAAAACAGCCAAGATTAGAGGAGGAGCTGTTCCTTCTCCCTGTAACCCTTCCAAAATACGGCTATAGCGCACAATATTGGCTGCTAACATCGATTCTGATAATTGTAGTACATCGAAGCGCGTGACATCCAAGATAGCATCTTTGATTTGTTCAAATGTCAATTTACCAGGTGGATAAAGTAATCCCAGCTTCATTATTTCCTGATGTGCGGCCAGCAAGTTACCTTCAACTTTATCCGCAAAGAACTGCAATGAATCCCGATCAGCCGTTTGTTGCTGTTGTTCAAGACGTTGTTTTATCCACTGGGACAAACGATCGCGCTTCACTGGTTTGATTTCAATAAGGCGGCCAACACTTTCAAGAGCCTTAAACCATTTGCTGATACGTGTCTGTTTATCAATCTCAGGCAAAGTAATAATCGTTACCACATCATGCGGTAAATTCTGGCAAAGTTTTTCGATTACTGTACTACCTTCTCTACCTGGTTTGCCTGAGGGAATGCGTAAATCGAGTATGCGGCGTTCACTAAACAGCGATGATTGACGTCCCCAGTGCAGTAGATTTTCCCATTCAAATCGTTGATCAACCGTGAAAATTTCACGTTCACTATAACCTTGATTTTTAGCACAATTACGAATTTGATCCACAGTTTCCGTAACTAATAGCTGCTCATTTCCCAATACAACATACAAAGGTACTATCGGTTCGATATTATGTTGATCAATAGGCATTTGAATCTAGCCACAAGAATACACACTTATCCAGCAGTTACTGCCGTAATTTGACGAAGAATTTGCTGCACAGCATCTTTCTGCATATCTTTGTACAACATTTCCTCCTCAGCAGCTTTAGCTAATTCTTGCGCATCTAGATAAGGGAGAATGCGTGTTAATCTAATTTCATGCAAAGGCGCAAGCTCATTATTGTGTGAATCTAACAATCGAGCAGCCACTCGATAAATTAATTCAAATTCACGTACTTTCCCTCCTTCTGAAAGCGACAAGATTCTCTTTTCTCGAATGGCATACGCCACTTGAATAACGGCCTCAGATTTCTCGATTTTCTTTACCACGCGAGCTTGGGTATGCGTACTAATCACTCGTTCAAGATCAGAAGCAATGGTCATCCCAGCAGGAGCCGTAATGTAAACCCGCTCAAAGGGAAGTTCAGAAACTTCCCCACGCAGCTTAAAGCCACAAGCAGTCAAACTTAGTACTAGCAGAATGGATAATAAGGTTCGCAACGTTATCATTTATGCAATCTTCGCCAGTTAAACAACAATATTAACCAATCTACCTGGTACGATAATTACCTTTCTAGTTGGTCGTCCGGCAATAATTTTTTGGACATGCTCATGCGCTAAAGCCGTCTGCTCAATTACAACTTGATCAGCTTCTCTCGCAACACGGATTTGTCCACGTAGTTTACCGTTGACCTGTACCACAATTTCAATTTCATCCTGAATTAATGCTTGTTTATCCGCTTGTGGCCAAGATTGATCGAACAATTCAGTACCTGGCCGAAGTTCGTGCCATAACGTATGGCAGATATGCGGAACAATGGGTGAAAGCAATAATACACAGCTTTCCAATGCTTCTTGCATAAACTGGTGTGCTGCTAGGCTAGTATCTTGTATTCCAGTCAATTTATTCATTAGTTCCATTACAGCAGCAATGGCTGTATTAAACGTGTGGCGGCGTTCAAGATCATCAGTCACCTTGATAATCGTTTGATGTAACTGACCACGCAACTCACGTAAGGCAACCGGATATTCTTGATGCGAGATCGGCGCTATTTCAGGGAAATTCTCCCCTTGCTGTTTATGTAAATAAACCTGGCGCCATAATCGCCTAAGGAAACGAAAAGCACCTTCTACCCCTGCATCCGACCATTCCAATGTTTGGGTGGGAGGACTAGCAAACATCATAAATAACCGTGCAGTATCTGCCCCGTATTGTTCGATAATCTCCTGTGGATCGATACCGTTATTTTTTGATTTCGACATAGTACCAATGCCGCCAGAGTCCACTGGTTGCCCATCTGCACGTAAAACAGCACCTATCCTCCTTCCTTCAGCATCGTGCTGCACATCAACCTCAGTTGGATTAAAATATTGGATTCTGCCGCTACCGGTTTTACGAAAAAATATTTCGTTTAATACCATTCCTTGCGTTAACAAATTGGCAAAGGGTTCATTAAACGATACTAAACCAAGATCACGCATGACCTTGCTCCAGAAACGAGCATATAGTAAATGTAGAATGGCATGCTCAATCCCACCAATATACTGATCAACGGGCAACCAATAGTTAACACGTTGATCCGTCATAGCAGCATGCTGATCTCGACATGCATAGCGAATAAAATACCAGGAAGAATCGACAAATGTATCCATGGTATCGGTTTCACGACGAGCTGGTTGATCACAGCGAGGACAGCTACATTCGTAGAATGAAGGTGTTTTGGTCAGGGGATTACCAGAGCCATCCGGCACCAAATCTTCCGGTAAAATAACTGGTAACTGCTCATCTGGTACTGGTACTACACCACATTGATCACAATGGATTAGCGGGATTGGGCAACCCCAATAACGTTGCCGTGAAATACCCCAATCGCGCAAACGGTAGCGTATCCGCTTTTCACCCTGCTCTTTCAGCTTTAATTTTGTAGCGACAGCATTAATCGCATCCGTTGATTTCAAGCCAGAAAATTCACCTGAATCAAACGTTATGCCATAGTCAGTAAACGCTTCTGTAAGTGGGACAGGTAATTCACCATTTTCCGGTTTGATAACTGGTTTGATTGGCAAGGAATGCTGACGGGCAAAATCAAAATCCCGTTCATCATGCGCTGGCACAGCCATGACTGCCCCTTCACCGTACCCCATCAGCACATAATTAGCGACCCATACTGGCAAACGCTGACCTGTTAAGGGGTGCAAAACATATAATCCTGTCGCCATGCCCCTTTTTTCCTGAATCGCTAATTCTGCCTCCATCGTAGCGCCTTGCCGGCAAGATTCAATGAAAGCGGCTAGATCAGGCTGGTGTTGTGCAGCATGTAATGCAACCGGATGCTCTGCCGCAACAGCTACATAAGTGACTCCCATCAACGTATCTGCCCGGGTAGTAAAAACTTTTAGTGCTTGTGGCATCCCGGAAGAAGTATCGGGTAAGAAAGTAATATCCACCCCAAAACTCTTGCCAATCCAGTTAATCTGCATGGCTTTTACACGTTCTGGCCAACCAGGCAAATTCTCCAAGTCAGCGAGCAACTCGTCTGCATAGCGCGTTATTGCTAGGTAATAACCAGGAATCTCCCGTTTTTCGATTATTGCTCCGGTACGCCAACCACGACCATCTATCACCTGCTCATTGGCTAATACCGTTTGGTCAACTGGATCCCAGTTAACAATCTGTGTTTTCTGATAGGCAATCCCTTTTTCTAACATACGTAGAAATAACCACTGGTTCCAACGATAATATTCTGGATCGCACGTAGCTAACTCTCGCTTCCAATCGATTGCAAAACCAAGGCTTTGCAATTGACCACGCATGTAGGCAATATTGTCGTATGTCCATTGAGCAGGTGATACTCCTTTCTGGATAGCAGCATTTTCAGCCGGTAAGCCAAACGCATCCCAACCCATTGGCTGCATGACGTTATATCCCTGCATACGGCGGTAACGCGATAATACATCTCCAATTGTATAATTGCGGACATGCCCCATATGTAGCTTCCCAGAGGGATAAGGAAACATCGATAGACAATAATATTTTGGTTTGTCTGCCCTTTCGACTGCGTTAAAAATGCCTTTTTCTCGCCAATCCTGCTGAGCCTGCTGTTCTATTTCCTGTGGATGATATTTTTCTTGCATGGATAGAAGGAGTTCTTTATTGAATAAAAAGTAATTATACAATTAACCCTTCTTGCTGATAGAAAGCTCTCTGTAAAAACGCTTTATCGCACATTCCTTCTTAAAAAGCATAGGTATACAGCTAGCTATCGGTATAATCTGCGACATGAAAACTGATGATTTCGATTTTTCCCTTCCCAATGAACTGATTGCACAATTTCCACTCAGTAACCGAACCGATAGTCGGTTGTTATACGTTAGCAGCAATCCTCCCTATTTACGGGATGCAACTTTCAAAAATTTACCTGCTTACCTTAAGCAAGGTGATGTGATTGTGCTCAACAATACCCGCGTTATCAAAGCACGCCTATCAGGTTACAAATCTACTGGCGGTAAAGTTGAAGTGATGATTGAGCGCATACTAGATACCCATCAGGCTCGTGCATTAATCCGAGCCAGCCATGCCCCAACAATTGGTTCTACACTATTGCTGGAAGGTAAAATGGTGGTACAAGTAAAAGCACGCGAACAAGATATTTACACACTGCATTTTACACACCCACTCCCGCTGATTGAACTACTCGAACAACACGGTCACACACCGCTGCCTCCTTATATTGAACGTACTGCCACGACTATCGATGAAAATCGATATCAAACAGTTTTTGCTCAGGAAAGCGGAGCAGTTGCAGCACCCACTGCCGGTTTGCACTTCGATGAAACCATATTGAAAACATTGCAAGCTTTAGGAGTAACAATTGCCTGGGTCACGTTACATGTTGGCGCCGGAACTTTCCAACCTGTACGAGCAGAAAATATCGAACAACACATCATGCACACTGAGCAATACCATATTCCAGCAGCAACAGTAGAAATTATCCAAACATGCAAAGCAAAAGGTGGAAACGTACTTGCGGTTGGTACTACTAGTTTGCGTGCGCTAGAAGCCAGTGCATTAGCAGGTAATGGCATGCTTACCGCCGGGTCAAATGAAACTAATTTATTTATTACGCCAGGATTCCAGTTTCGCGTTGTCGATCGCCTGCTAACCAATTTTCATCTACCTCGCTCTACCTTGTTGATGCTAGTTTCAGCGTTTGCCGGCATGGAAACTATACGAGAAGCCTATCAGCATGCTATTGATCAGCGTTACCGTTTTTTTAGTTACGGAGACGCTATGCTTATTGAAGGCAAGAAACCATCATGAAATTCCAGCTACACTGCAGCGACCAGCATGCTCGGCGAGGAACATTGACGCTCGCTCACGGCACAGTAGAAACACCTGCCTTCATGCCAGTCGGCACCTACGGTGCAGTCAAAGGATTATCTCCGTATGAACTACAATCCCTAAACGCTGAAATTATTCTAAGCAACACTTTTCATTTATGGTTACGCCCTGGGCTAGAAGTGATTGAAGCACATGGCGGATTGCACCAATTCATGCAATGGAATGGTCCCATTCTGACTGATTCGGGAGGATTTCAAGTATTTAGTCTAGGGGCTCTACGCAAAATTAGCGAAGAAGGAGTACGTTTTCGTTCACCAGTCAATGGCAATTTCTGTTTTCTGACTCCCGAAGAATCCATGCACATTCAGCGCGTGTTGAATTCGGATATTGTCATGATCTTTGATGAATGCACTCCCTATCCGGTTGATATGCACACTGCAGAAACCTCTATGCAACTTAGTCTACGCTGGGCTGAACGTTCAAAAATAGCGCACGCAGGAAATGCAAATGCATTATTTGGTATTGTCCAAGGTGGTATGTACGAATCATTACGCAATCGCTCAGTGGCAGGCCTTCGTGATATTAATTTTGATGGGTATGCTATCGGTGGATTATCCGTAGGAGAACCTAAACCAGAAATGCAGCGTATCCTTCAACATACCGTGCCACAATTACCTGTAGACAAACCACGCTATCTGATGGGAGTAGGTACCCCTGAGGATATTGTTCATGCCGTTGCACAAGGAATTGATATGTTCGACTGCGTATTGCCCACACGTAATGCACGCAATGGTTGGCTTTATACTAGCCAAGGCATTCTCAAGCTGCGTAACAGTCGCTATCGACTGGACACTTCCCCCCCTGATGAAAACTGTACCTGCTATACCTGTCGTCATTTCACACGAGCCTATCTACATCATCTGCAACGTACTGGAGAAATGCTTGGTGCCCGACTGAATTCACTGCACAACCTACATTACTATCAGCAACTCATGACCGACATTCGGCATGCAATTGAAGTTGGTCAATTTGAACAATTCGCACATAAATTTTCCAGTTAGAACTTCATGCTAAAATGTACAACCATTCAATTTCCGCTCATATCTGTTGAAGGAGAAGAAATCTTATGTTCATAAAAGAAGCTTTTGCCCAAGCTGCCAATAGCGCTGCTCAAACTACCGAACCCACTCTAATGAGTTTTTTACCCATGATTGGGATCATAGTTATTTTCTATTTTCTACTAATCCGCCCACAAACTAAACGGGCAAAAGAACAAAAGCAAATGCAAAATGAATTACAGAAAGGTGATGAAATTGTGATTAGCGGAGGAGAATTAGGGCGCGTTGTAAGTGCTGGAGATAGCTATATCACCATGGAAATTGCAACAGGTGTTGAAATTATTGTCCTTAAATCTTCAGTTCAAACCCTACTGCCCAAAGGGACACTGAAAAGTATAGAAACAGGTAAAAGTAACCGGGCTCTTAAAAACAGCAAACAAAAATCTAATGAACCCCGCCAAACCGAACCGGAAAACAAAGAAACCGAAGTCAACGAAACTGAATCACCCAAACAAGATAACGAAAAGAATTAATTGACTAACATGCTCCACTTTCATTTAATTTGGAGCTGCTGTATAACTTTGAAGCTCTCCCCTCTTCTGAAATACTAGCCATTATGAATCGCTACCCCCTCTGGAAATATATTGTCATCGCCTTATCCGTCTTTCTTGGATTGTTGTACACTCTACCAAACTTTTTTGGTGAATCTCCTGCGGTTCAGATTTCGCCGTTGCGCGCAGATACACGAACCGACGCAGCACTGTTGCAACGAGTAGAACAAATCCTTAACCAGAAAAATCTTTCATATACTGGAACAATACTAGAAGCGACCGGAATAAAAATCCGGTTTTCCGATACAGACACCCAAATCAAGGCAAAAGATATTTTAAGCTCTGAAGTGGGTAATGATTACATTGTTGCACTTAATCTATTGCCTAATTCACCACAATGGATGCGTCACATCGGAGCCTTACCCATGTACCTGGGTTTAGACCTAAGGGGGGGCGTTCACTTTATGCTACAAGTGGATATGGCTGGTGCACTTACAAAATCATTAGATCGTTTCAATTCTGACTTACGTAGTACTCTGCGTGAACAAAGAATTCCTTCAGCCGGAATAAGTCGAGATCGATCAAAAATTGTAATCAAATTCCGCGATAGAGAAGCACGCGAGAAAGCTATTACCGAGCTTGGAAAAGCATTTGAAGATCTTGCTTTTCAACCAGAAGATACAGGGGGAGAGCTACGCTTAACGGCCTCGATCAAACCAGAAGCATTGGTACGCATGCAAAATACCGCTGTGCAACGTAATATCACCACTTTGCGCAATCGGGTTAACGAATTGGGCGTGGCGGAACCAATTATCCAACAAGCTGGCGCTGATCGAGTCATCGTACAGTTACCTGGTGTACAAGATACAGCTAAAGCAAAAGATATTTTGGGTAGAACTGCCACACTAGAAGTACGGATGGTAGATGAAGACGGTGATATCGATGCCGCCTTACGTGGATCTGTGCCTCCGGGTTCGGAATTATTTACCGAGCGTGGAGGCGGACCAATTTTAGTCAAAAAACAGGTTTTGCTTACCGGCGACCGTATTACAGATGCGCAACCCGGATTTGATCAAGATCACCAACCAGCTGTTCATTTAACGCTGGATAACAATGGCTCACGAATTTTCAAGCAGCTGACGCGTAATAACATTGGCAAGCGCATGGCTATTCTGTTAGTAGAAAAAAATCTTACCGAAGTGGTCACCGCTCCTGTTATCCGTGAAGAAATTGGCGGTGGACGTGTGCAAATTAGTGGCAAGATGACCAGTATTGAAGCACGTGATGTCGCTCTGCTGTTAAGAGCTGGTGCGCTAGCAGCTCCTATGGAAATTGTTGAGGAACGTACAGTAGGACCAAGCTTAGGGGCTGAAAATATTTCTAAAGGTTTTAACTCAACCTTGTATGGTTTCTTAGCGGTTGCAGCATTCATTATGGTGTATTACTCAGCTATCGGTGTTATTTCTGTTGTAGCGCTTGCTGTCAACCTATTATTTCTTATTGGACTGCTGTCTATCCTACAAGCAACATTAACACTCCCAGGTATGGCAGGTATGGCACTGACTGTCGGGATGGCTATCGATGCGAACGTACTAATCAACGAACGTATTCGTGACGAAATACGTCATGGTGCTTCACCGCAGGCGGCCATTCATGCTGGCTATGAACGTGCATGGGATGCAATTATAGATACCAACCTCACCACATTACTAGCTGGTCTTGGTTTGATGATATTTGGCAGTGGGCCAGTAAAAGGTTTTGCTGTCGTCCTCTGTTTAGGAATCATGACTACGCTTTTTAGCGCAGTTACTGTTTCACGGGCAATGGTCAATCTACTCTATGGAAATCGGAAACTCACGCGTGTTCCGATTGGATCAATCAAAATGCTAAAAAAAAGCGGTAATCATAAAAATTAAAACACTTACTGAAACTAAATAACTATGGATTTTTTCAGATTTGAACGCGACATTCCCTTTACCCGTTGGGGAAAACTGTCAATGACCTTTTCTCTCATTATTTCCATTCTGGCAATTTATTCCTTAGCAACCAAGGGATTGAATCTTGCAGTGGATTTTACGGGCGGCACCGTCATGGAGATCAATTACCAGCAACCAGCAGATCTTAATAAAACTCGCAAGGTCCTTGCCGATATCGGGATGTCAGATGCTATTGTGCAAAATTTTGGTACATCTCGTGATGTTATGATCAGACTTCCTGTCAAAATTGAGCATGCCGGCGGAAATTTATCTGAAACTGTCATGACAGCGCTTAAAAAAGATGATCCTTCCGTTGAGATGCGACGAGTAGAATTTGTCGGTCCACAAGTCGGAGATGAATTACTGGAAAATGGCTTGTTGGCAATGTTATTCGTTTCCATGGGAATCGTCGCTTATCTAGCTTTCCGATTCGAATGGAAATTTGGTGTTTCTTGCATCATAGCCAATCTACATGACGTATTAATCATCCTCGGTTGTTTTTCTTTTTTTCAATGGGAATTTGATCTAACTGTTCTGGCAGCCGTATTGGCTATTCTGGGTTATTCAGTTAATGAATCTGTGGTCATCTCAGACCGTATTCGGGAAAATTTTCGCAAGCTACGCAAAGCAGATGTAACGAGAGTGATCAACAACGCTATTACAGAAACAATGTCGCGTACCATAATTACTCACGGCAGTACGCAATTAGTGGTAATTTCTATGTTTTTATTTGGCGGAGAAGCTTTACATAATTTTGCACTAGCGCTTACTATCGGTATCTTGTTTGGTATTTATTCATCCATCATGATTGCCAGTCCGATACTTTTACTATTGGGCGCCAAACGTGAGGATCTTGTTAAAATTGAACGAAAACCACAGGAAGAAGCTGTCCCATGATATTGTCTTGAGCGAATCTTGACAGCAACTATTTATGGCCGGACTAAACCCTCAAACGCCCATTCCCACTGAGCTAAAATTACATCGCAAATCTGGGGTATTAAATGTCATCTTTAATGATGGCAAGTCGTTCAGTTTTTCATGTGAATTTCTGCGGGTTTACTCCCCTTCTGCTGAGGTACGTGGTCACGAACCAGGACAAGCAGTTTTACAAACTGGCAAAAAAAATGTAACTATCACACACATTGAACCGGTAGGTCGTTATGCAGTTAGATTAGATTTTTCTGATGGCCACAATACTGGCTTATATTCTTGGGATCTGCTTTATGAGTATGGATTAAAGCAAGAGGCTATGTGGCAGGATTATCTGCAACGATTGACAGCTTCTGGCAAAAGTCGTGAAATAGAACAATAATATTTTTAATTATTCATTCAGAATATATTCCCCAAAACAATGAACACCACCCACTTTGGTTTTACAACTGTCTCAGAAACAGAAAAAGCGCGTAAAGTTGCAGAAGTTTTTCACTCAGTTGCAGCACGCTATAATCTGATGAATGACTTAATGTCCATGGGGTTACATCGCTTGTGGAAAAAGTTTGCAATTGATGTCAGTGGCGTAAAAAAAGGTGACAAGGTATTGGATATTGCTGGAGGAACCGCTGACCTGACAGCTTTATTTCGAGAAAGAATAGGAGAGACAGGAGAAGTTTGGTTAACTGACATCAATAATTCTATGTTGACGATAGGTCGCGATCGTATGCTGAATGATGGCAAAAGTGTCCCGGTCGCGCAATGTGATGCAGAAAAATTACCTTTTCCTGATAATTATTTTGACCGAGTTTGTGTCGCCTTTGGTTTGCGCAACATGACGCATAAGGATGTTGCTTTACGAGAAATGTGGCGAGTGTTATCTCCGGGTGGCTCACTTATCGTGCTTGAATTTTCCAAGGTATGGAAACCATTACAACCTTTATACGATGCCTATTCCTTCAAGGCATTGCCAATCATGGGCAAAATTGTCACGCATGATGAAGCCAGTTACCGCTACTTAGCAGAATCAATCCGCATGCATCCTTCTCAAGAAGATCTAAAACAAATCATGGAACAAGTCGGATTTGAGCGAGTTGAATACTTCAATCTCTCAGCAGGAATCGTCGCTCTCCACCGAGGCTATAAATTCTAATATCGTATCTATCTTGATATTTGATTTCTCCCTGCATTACTGTAGTCAATCTTCTCGGAAAATAAACTATCGCTGGTCATCCACTTTGCGTTTTGCCAGTAAACAAATTAGATCACAGGCTATATGCGCTGCAGCTAATGCAGTTATCTGGCTGTGATCATAAGGGGGTGAGACTTCCACAATATCCATGCCGATCAAGTTGACTGTAGTAAGCCCACGAATAACTGTTAGCGCCTGTGCAGTAGATAATCCTCCACAAACCGGAGTACCTGTGCCAGGAGCATAGGCCGGATCAAGACAATCAATATCAAAAGTAAAATACACTAGACGACTTCCAACAATGCGCTTAATTTCTGCAATTACAGCATCTGTACCTTGCTGATGCACCCAATTAGCATCGAGAATATTTATCCCCATAAAATCATCATTCCAGGTACGGATACCAACTTGAACGGAATGCTTGATATCAATTAAACCCTCTCTCACCGCCTTATAAAACATGGAACCATGATTGAGTGAAGCAGGCGAATCATCTGGCCAGGTGTCGCAGTGCGCATCAAAATGAATTAAAGACAATGGCGCACCTGTTTTCTCTACATGTGCTTTTAATAAAGGATAGGAAATAGAATGATCCCCACCTAGTGTCAACATACGCGCGCCTGATGCCAGAATATGCCGTGCATGCTCCACAATCGTGTCATGGATGGTCAACGGATTATGTATATCAAGAAAACAATCACCATAGTCAATTACAGCAAGTTTCTCAAAAGGATCGAATCCCCATGGGTAAGGTTTAAGTGAAGCGACTTCTGCTGAGGCTTGACGAATTCCTAATGGCCCAAATCGAGCGCCCGAGCGATAAGATACTGCTAGATCTAATGGAATACCACTGATGACCAACTCAGCTCCCGTCAAATCTTTGCTGAAACGGCAGCGCATAAATGAAAGCATGCCTGAGAAAGTTGGTTCACGTAGCATGCCATAAGGCGTCTTACGAACTATTGCGCCATCAATTTTGATCTGATTATCTATATTAGACATGTTCTGTTCCTGCCACTATTCAATGTATTTTGATTTGGCTCAATGAAACAAGAAGCAATAGTTCATCACAATTTGCGCAAGTTAAGATATTTTTACTCTTTCTGAGCAAAATCATTTTGTCTACCCCGAATACTATCCCAGATCAACAAACATGCTCCACAAACTATAGCCGAGTCAGCAAGATTAAATGCTGGCCAATGATAACCATTTATATGAAAATCCAGAAAATCAACAACATGCCCTAATACAATCCTATCCCACAAATTACCCAGGGCTCCTCCCAAAATAAGGCTAAGCGCAATACAAAATAGCCGATTAGTTGTATTTTTATATAGTAGATAAACGATGAAAACGGATACGAAAAGAGCAATTGCACTTAAAAACCAGCGTTGCCAACCCGCAGCATCACTTAAAAAACTAAACGCAGCTCCCGCGTTATAAGCAAGTACGAGATTAAAAAACTCGGTAATAATAATTTGCTCGCCATACGATAAATTAAGCTCAATCCAGCGCTTGGTAAATAAATCCAACAATAGCACGATAGCTGCTGTGCTCAAACTGAAATACAGTTTCATCACACATCCTTATTATGTTTCGTTTCTCTAGTGATTCCTCACGAAAATCAAGCATAGTGACGATATTCACCAGATCCGGAAAGATTATTTACACAACGACCACATAATGTGGGGTGATCAATAATAGAACCAACGTCCTGTTGATAATGCCAGCAACGTTCACATTTTTGATGCGTACTTGCTGTTACAATAATTGCCTCTTCATCAAGCTTATCCACATGCTGCAAACAAACTTCAGATGTGATCAATACGAAGCGAAGATCCTCTCCCAACGAGTTAAGTAACGCATAATTTTCCCCAGTCACGCGAATTTCTACCACAGCGGCTAACGATGAACCTATTTCTCCACGAATACGTGCATCTTCCAATTGCTTCAACACACGTGCACGTAATTCACGTAATTGTTGCCAGCGTTGTAACAAATTCTGAGCATGCGCTGGTTGTTGTTTCGGGAAAATATGCCAGGTTTGTAGAAACACACTATCTTCTGGTGATTCACTTAATTGTTGCCAAACTTCTTCTGCTGTAAAACTTAATATTGGTGCAAATAATCGTGTCAGGCTATGTACAACATGGTAAAGCGCACTCTGAGCCGAACGTCGCGGTACACCATTTACTAAAGAAGTATAGAGACGATCTTTTAGAATATCTAAATAAAACCCACCCAGATCTTCTGAACAAAAGTGGTGTAAACGTGCGACTACCTGATGGAATTCATAACGTTCATAGTATTGAATTAACTCATTCTGTAATGCTTCTGTATAGACGAGCATGTAACGATCAATTTCTACCCATTCGTGTAAAGGCAATGAATCCACTACTGGATTAAAATCGGCCAGATTAGCTAGCAAGAAACGTAATGTATTGCGAACACGCCGATAGGTTTCAACAGTACGTTTAAGAATTTCATCAGAAATGGATAATTCTCCTGAATAATCAGTAGAAGCCACCCATAATCGCAAGATGTCAGCCCCCAATGTATCTACAACCTTTTGTGGAGCGATGACATTTCCCTTCGATTTACTCATTTTGTAACCTTGCCCATCCACTACAAAACCATGGGTAAGCAAGGCAGCATAAGGTGCGCGGCCATCAATTGCACAACCTGTCAATAACGAAGATTGAAACCAACCTCGATGTTGATCAGAGCCTTCCAGATAAAGATCAGCTGGATATTTCAGTTGCGGATTAGTTTTAAGTACCGTCTCATGTGTCGTACCAGAATCAAACCAGACATCCAATGTATCCGACAGTTTCTGGTAATGTTGCGCTTCTTCTCCCAATAACTCAGCTGCATCAAGATTGAACCACGCTTCAATTCCCTGTTGCTCAACCAGCTTCGCCACCTTCTCGAGTAATTCTTGCGTATTGGGGTGCAAACTCTGTGTTTCTCTATGAGTAAAAAAAGTCATGGGTACTCCCCAGTTACGCTGGCGAGAAACACACCAATCAGGACGATTTTTAATCATGGCTTCTAGCCGAGCTCTGCCCCATGCTGGATAAAACTGAGTTAGTTCAACAGAATGAAGAGCTAGGTCACGTAAAGATTTTCTCGTAGTAGATGAATCACTTGCTTGTTGCATGCCTATAAACCACTGTGGCGTCGCACGAAAAATAATCGGTGTTTTATGGCGCCAGCAATGTGGATAGCTATGCTCAATAGTTTCTGCATGCAATAGCGTTCCATTTGTTCGTAGGGCATCAATCACAACATCGTTAGCTTTCCAGACAAACATGCCACCTACTAGTGGCGTTTGTTCTGTAAACTTACCATCCCCTTTTACTGGGCTCTCGTTAAGTAATCCATATTGCTGACCAATAAAATAATCATCTAATCCATGTGCAGGAGCCGTATGAACCAGACCTGTCCCTGCCTCTAACGTAACATGCTTACCACAGATTATTTTAACGATGCGATCCATAAAAGGATGATGTAAAAGTAATCCTTCCAGCGCCAATCCTTTACAGGAAGCAACAATTTCTCCTTCCAGCTGGTAGCGAGCAAGACAACTATTCACCAATTCAGATGCTAATAACAACCATCCTTGCTCCGTACCAACCAAAGAATATTCAAATTCAGGATGCACACACACTGCTTGATTTGCTGGAAGTGTCCATGGTGTTGTTGTCCAGATTACGGCAAGGATACGAACACCAGCTGGAATTTGTATTTGCATTGCCGCAGCAAGAGAATGATAAACATCCTCTTTATTTACCACTTCAAAACCAACGTCAATTGCAGGTGAATGTTTGGTTTCATATTCCACTTCAGCTTCTGCCAAAGCGGATCCACAATCGATACACCAATTAACCGGCTTTTGTCCTTGATAAAGATGGCCATTTTGATAAACTTTTCCGAGTGCGCGAACAATACTTGCCTCAGTTGCATAATTCATTGTAAGGTAAGGATGTTCCCAATCACCTAGCACGCCCAAGCGAATGAAATCATTTTTTTGTCGATCAACCTGTTGCTGTGCAAAAATCCGGCATAGTTTGCGTACTTCATCAGCAGGTAAATGTTTACCATGTTTTTTCTCAATCTGATGCTCAATTGGTAAGCCATGACAATCCCAACCTGGTACATAAGGTGCATCAAAACCTGACAACGTCTTGCTTTTGATAATAATATCTTTAAGAATTTTATTGACGGCATGCCCAATATGAATATCGCCATTTGCATAGGGAGGTCCATCATGCAGTATAAATTTTGGTCGCCCTTGGCAGGCTATACGAATTTTTTGGTAAAGTTTTTTTTCCTGCCAGGATTTGAGCATAATAGGTTCGCGCCGAGCTAAATCTCCGCGCATGGGGAAAGGCGTATCTGGCAAATTAAGTGTTTTTTTATAATCTTTTGTCATATTAACAATCTAGGCAAGCTGTTGCATACATAGAAGAATCTATTCTGGAAAAATAAGCCTGGGCATGAATAACATCTTGTTCTATTTGCCTTACAAGCGACTTCATATCTGGAAATTTTTCCTCATTCCTGAGTTTGTGTAAAAACTCAATCCGTAAACGTTGGCCGTAAATATCTTCCTTGAAGTTAAATAGATGTACTTCCAAGACAGGACAAGCATTTTGGAGTACGGTGGGACGGACTCCTAAGCTAGCTACTCCCCTTACCCGTCGCACCAGCCCAGTATCTGCACACCAACTTGCCTCTATTGCAAAAATACCATTTATCAGTGGGTAGCGATCTTTTAATTGAATATTAGCTGTAGGAAAACCTAGTTTTTTACCCAGTTTTAAACCATTTACAACTCGTCCACTCAAGCTGAAAGGACGCCCAAGAAGTTCAGTCGCCAAATCAAGATTATCAGCAGCCAATGCACGACGAATTGCTGTACTTGAAATTCGCTGTTCATCCAGCCTAACTGAAGCCATTACCTCTAATTCTCTGTTACCCAATTTAGCAAAAATTTTTTGTAACAAAGCAATGTTTCCTGCTCGCTGGGCACCAAAACAAAAATCCTCTCCGACTAATAACCATCGAACATTCATTTCTTGTAACAAAATACGAGTGATAAATGATTCTGCACTAATCTTCGCAAAAGCATGGTCAAAACGACAAATCTGCACACGATCTACACCTAAGTTAGCTAACAATTCAAGCTTTTCACGTAAATGCGTTAAGCGTGCTGGAGCATTATCTGGTTTCAGGAGCTCTCGTGGATGCGGCTCAAACGTCATCACACAAGATACGATGCCTAAACGATGGGCGGCTCGTTTCAATCGAGCAATCATCGCCTGATGACCAAGATGAACGCCATCAAAGTTTCCTATTGTTAAAGCAAGTGGCTCTTTTTTTGCTAATATGATTCGCCTGGTTACACGCATGATCAACACCTGATAATTGATCGATCAAAAGTATAATTTGACCGGATAATTACCCTATGACACTGCGCTAATTTTTTCATAACAATTTCAATGCAACGAATTTGATTGGCTTCTATACCTCTACAGCATCAAGACCAACCGGGTCACGATGTGGAAAATGATTCATCTGATAACCCATCCACAGTCGTCCTGCAATAAACTCGGCCACAGCGTCTGCATGTTGTTTCAAATCGGGATTTCCCAATTCATCAGTTGTTTCCCGAAATAACTCCAACCAACGTCTGAACAATGCCGCATTCAGATCAGGTAAGGCAACATGCTTAGGCATTGGAGCCCCACGAAAACGACTGGTACCACGCAACTGCGCGGACCAAAAATTAATCATTTGCACGAAATGCGCATCCCAATCAATAACATGCTCTTCAAAGATCGGACCTAATGCAACATCCTTTCTTGCTTTGGCATAAAATTCATGCACCAATTTTGAAATTTCTTCTTCAGTGTACAAATCAGGACTAGGTTCTGGAATAGGACGAGATATCATAGTTATATATTTGGTATATTTATTAGGATTATGAAGTTGATACGCCAACGATTTAGGTATGTAGGTAACCTCAAATAATCATTTTCTCATATTTGGAATACAGCTTCGAGTCTTTGTATATATCGAAATATTGTTCACCTGTGTCAATAATGCATGAAAAAATACTGGATACAGACAACTTGTACGAAATATTTTGCTGTACCGACGAGTTTCTGCTCAAAAATAGAACTTAGCGGAACTTGCAGCATTAGCTTACTAATAGCATGCTTAATATTGTCCGCTTGTTCCGATATCTGGAATAACCCATATCCTGCCTCAGAATCCAATCAAAACATTCTTTACAACGCTTTCGTTGAGCGCCCTAAACATTTGGATCCAGTGCAATCATACAGTTCAAATGAAATCCAATTTACCGCCCAAATCTATCAACCACCCTTGCAATACCATTTTTTGAAGCGGCCACTTACACTCATTCCGCAAACCGCCAGCAAAATGCCTACTGTAAGATATTTTGATAATAACAAGGTGGAATTACCTGCTGATGCTAGTACGGCGGATATTGCCTATTCCGTTTATGAAATCACGATTAAACCCGGTATTCTCTACCAACCTCATCCTGCCTTTGCACGGGACAAAAATAGGAATCTGCTTTACCACGCACTAACTTCACAAAACATACAAACATACCAGAAAATCAGTGATTTCAAGCATACAGGAACTCGAGAACTAATCTCGGATGATTTTATCTATCAAATTAAACGGTTAGCTCACCCTCGATTACATTCCCCTATCTTTGGATTAATGGCTGATTATATTGAGGGATTACGCGAATATGCTAATACACTAAGAAACCAAGCCAAAACTCAACCCAAGAACAGTTTTTTGGATTTACGCCAGTTCCCTCTGTCTGGCGTCGAACGGGTAGATGATTACACTTATCGCATCTATATCAAAGGTAAGTATCCTCAGTTTATTTACTGGCTAACAATGGCATTTTTTGCACCGATTCCATGGGAAGCTGATCATTTCTTCTCACAACCTGGCATGGCTGAAAAGAATTTTACGCTTGACTGGTATCCAGTCGGAACCGGTCCTTACATGTTGACTGAAAACAATCCAAACCAGATTATGGTGTTGGAACGCAACCCAAACTTTAAGGGTGAATACTATCCAGATGAAGGTATGCCCGAAGATACGACAAATGGTTTATTACGGGATGCCAACAAACCATTGCCGTTTGTAGACAAAGTGATCTTTAGCCGTGAAAAGGAGAGCATCCCCTACTGGAACAAATTTCTACAAGGCTATTATGATGCCTCTGGTATTGGCTCGGATAGCTTTGATCAAGCGGTACAAATAACCGGACAAGGAGAAGCAACCATTACTGAAGAAATGGCGGCACAGGGCATACGACTAGAAACAGAGGTTGCGCCTTCCACTTATTACATGGGATTTAATATGCTAGATCCCGTGGTAGGTGGTCGTACTCCTGAAGAAAAAATAGCCGCTCGCAAGTTACGACAAGCCATCTCTATCGCTGTAAATTATGAGGAATTTCTGACTATCTTCGCCAATGGTCGAGGAATAGCTGCACAAGGACCTATCCCCCCAGGGATTGAAGGTTATCACGAAGGTAAAGCTGGGATAAATCCGGTTGTTTATGAATGGCGTAATGGGGAAGCTCAACGCAAATCCATCAAGCAGGCACAAATACTACTTGCGGAAGCTGGTTATCCGGGGGGAATCAGCCGCAAAACCAATAAACCACTCATTCTATATTACGATGTTACCGCCCGCAGTGCAGATGACAGATCAATCCTGGATTGGATGCGCATGCAGTTCCAAAAACTCAATATCCAGCTAGTGATACGCAGTACTGACTATAATCGCTTTCAAGACAAGATACGCAAAGGAAATGCACAGATTTTTGAATGGGGTTGGAATGCTGATTATCCAGATCCTGAGAATTTTTTATTTCTACTCTACGGCCCACAGCGTAAAGTAGATAACAGCGGTGAAAATGCTACCAATTACGACAATCCAGAATATAACCAACTGTTTGAGTTAATGAAGAATATGGCACCTGGACCACAACGGGTAGAAATTATTGATCGAATGGTTGCTATTTTACGAGAGGATGCTCCTTGGCTGTGGGGTTACCATCCCAAAATCTTTGGCTTGTACCATAGCTGGTATCAAAATGTAAAACCTAACAGAGTGGCATACAACACCATTAAATATTACCGAATTGACCCTAAATTGCGGGATCAGAAACGCCATGAATGGAACACACCAATAATTTGGCCTATTGGTATGGGAATAATACTGCTGATCGTCACCTTATTACCTGCATGGATAACTTACCGTCGCAAAGAGCAATGCAAAATATTGTAAGGCAGATGACCCTCTTCAATCTTTCCAGATCATGCTGAATTACATTATTCGCCGGCTGTTTTACGCGATCCCTATTCTCATTGGTGTCAATCTCATTACGTTTACACTTTTCTTCGTAGTCAATACTCCTGATGATATGGCGCGCATGCACTTAGGTACCAAACATGTCACAGAAGAAGCTATTTGGAAATGGAAACAAGACCACGGTTATAACAAACCATTGTTCTACAATCAAACCGCTCACGGAACTAAAAAGCTCACTGATACTATTTTTTTTGAGAAATCTATCTCCATGTTTGCTTTCGATTTTGGTCGAGCCGATGATGGTCGCGATATAGCACATGAAATTCAATCACGCATGGGACCTAGCTTAGCAATTGCGCTACCTGTATTTTTACTTGGACTACTGATCTATATTACTCTCGCATTAATAATGGTTTTCTTCCGGGCAACATACGTTGATTTTTGGGGAGTCGTTTTATGCGTCATTCTCATGTCTATCTCCAGCCTGTTTTACATTATTGCTGGACAATTCTTAGTAGGCAAACTATGGCATTTAGTACCTATATCTGGATATAGCAGTGGACTAGACACCATTCGCTTTCTCTTATTACCAATCATTGTTGGGGTAATCAGTAGCATCGGTGCCAATACACGCTGGTATCGTACTCTTTTTCTGGAAGAAATTAATAAGGAATATGTACGTACCGCTAGAGCCAAAGGATTATCAGAAAATATTATCTTGTTCAGGCATGTGCTTAGGAATGCGATGATTCCCATACTCACTGGGGCTGTTGTCGTTATTCCATTGTTATTTCTTGGGGGATTAATTACTGAATCATTTTTTGGCATCCCAGGGTTAGGCAGTTATACCATTGATGCTATCCAGTCACAGGACTTTGCAGTAGTACGTGCAATGGTATTCTTAGGATCGTTACTATATATCTGTGGATTGATATTAACGGATATCTCCTACACCTTGGCAGACCCTAGGGTACGATTGGAATAATTATTTTCTAGATAATAAAAGTTAATATTTATATTCTTGTATTTATACCTTAATGTCATATTTTGACTAGCTTGTGCTACATTTTGTATTCACAGCTACCCTTTTGGATCTTTACCAGGATTAGTAATTAACTCTAAACATTGGTTGTACATCCTAGTATCTTTTGTTGCTTACCGTTCTTATGGCTTAACTTATCGTGCGACCGATCTTGTATAGCATAAAAAGCAAGATTGTTATTTTTGCTGTCATTGCTACTTTGCTACCGACAATTGGCTTAGGCCTATTGTCATTCAAGCAAAATGAAACATTGATCAGCGATAGTGTTACTCGCGAACTACGCACGCTCGCCGATAATACTAATCGCCAACTAAATCAATGGGTAGCAGAAAATACATTTGCTATCCATGCATTAGCAACCTCCAACCCCGTTCTTGAGGGATTGACCACTCTAAAACAATCTACCAATCAAGAAAGTACTGATACCATCAAACAGGCTCAATCTGTCATGGTTCGTTATTTACACTCAGTACAAGCAAAACTGGATAATGTGCTCGAATTAACTGTTTTTGATGATAATCATAAAATCGCTGCTAGTAATGCCAGCATACCAGAAGTGCGAGAATCACCTAAACAATGGACGCATGCTTCTCTCACTTCTGGAATCATAGCGATACCGCCAACCTGGAACAGTCGCTATGCCACCGCAACTATCAGCGTTATCTATCCAGTGCTATCGTATGATAGTCAATTACTAGGAGCGATTGCTGTTACTTTAGATTTAGGGGCTTTTAAAAATAAGTTAGCTGAAATTAAGAAATTTTCATCTGGTGAAGTCACCATATTGAATCACAGTGGCAAGATATTGTTAAGCAGTGCTCCTCACATTGATCATCAGATCACACCCAATCCCTATCAGTGGAAATTAATTCAAATGTTTGAAGAGCCCATCTCTTATGATGGTTTGTCTTACCCTAAAGCGATCGGTCTTACTTATGCATCAGAAAGCATCCCTGTAACGATCCTAGTAGAGCAAGATCAGAATGTTATACAGACTTCATGGATAAAATTGCGTAATCGTTTCCTTGAATTTGTTGGCATGCTTATCGTCATCGTAACCAGTGTAGCCCTCTATATGGGGCATTCTATTGTTACACCATTGAAACAGTTAATTAATGCGGCACGTGGAATCGTAGAAGGAAATCTGGATATTCATCTACCTGCTAAACGTAGAGACGAAGTAGGACAACTTACCAATATGTTTAATCAAATGACAAACGCACTGCGCAACAAACACGCAGAAATTATGGCAGCAAATCAGGCGATGCAGCAACAAAACCAGTTGCTACAAAAACTTTCGGTTACGGATAGCCTGACAGGTTTATATAATCGCGCAAAACTCAATACCATCCTCTCAGAACAACTGGCCAGATTCAAACGTAACAATCGTTCCTTTTGTCTGTTAATGATAGACGTTGATTATTTCAAAACCATAAATGATAAACTTGGCCATATTGTTGGAGACCGAATTTTAGTTACTGTTGCTTCTGTTTTACTAAAATCGATCAGAACAATAGACTACGCAGCACGCTATGGAGGAGATGAATTTATGGTTATTCTGACTGAAACTAACTCCAGTGCAGCAATCAAAACTGCGGAGCGCATTCGAGCAGAAGTGAATGCCGCTTGTCTCGCGTTCAAGGAGCACCCTGTTCATATTACATTGAGTATCGGTATCACCCAAAGCCGTCATGATGACACCGCTCCAAATGATTTGATTGCGCGCGCAGACGCTGCATTGTATGAAGCAAAAGAATCAGGACGTGATCGGGTATATTGCGCGGATAACTGATAGTTGACATCCGTACAAATCAGCTTCAGCATAATTTATCCCATCTGGACACAATAGAAATGGAATACAAAGATTATTATCAAATCATGGGCATTCCGCGCGATGCGACGCAGGATGATATCAAACGAGCGTATCGTAAATTGGCGCGCAAATATCACCCCGATGTCAGCAAGGAACCGGAAGCTGAAACACGTTTCAAGGAAATTGGTGAAGCGTACGAAGTGCTTAAAGATCCTGAAAAACGGGCTGCCTATGATCGCTTAGGAACACGCTGGAAAAGTGGACAAGAATTTCAACCTCCACCGGAATGGGGACAGGGATTTGAATTTCATGGTGGCGAATTTGCACAATCGGCAGCATCACAATTCAGTAGTTTCTTTGAAGCATTATTCGGAAGATCTCAAGGCAGCCGACGACGTAACAATCAAGGATTCAATGTACGTGGAGAAGACTCCCACGCAAAGATATCAATCGATCTCGAAGATTCTTTCAAGGGCGGTGTTCGTAGCCTAACCTTACAGCACACGGAATTAAGTCCAGAAGGACGACCGCATACACGCGAGCGTGTTCTAAATGTCCGAATACCCAAAGGCATACAGCAAGGGCAGCATATCCGATTAGCTGGCCAGGGAAGCCCCGGAACAGGACAAGGAAAAGCTGGGGACTTATATCTTGAAATTGTATTCAAACCACACCCATACTTTAGCGTAGAAGGTAAAGATATTTTCATGGAGTTACCTATTGCACCCTGGGAAGCTGCATTAGGCGCGACCATTTCTATTCCAACTCCTACTGGCAAGGTTGAGCTTAAAATTCCAGCTAATTCACGCTCAGGACAAAAATTGCGTCTTAAAGAACGCGGGATTCCCAGCTCATCTCCAGGTGATTTATACGTAATTTTACAAATCGCCCTACCTCCAGCTGAAAACGAGCAAGCACGTGCGTTTTATCGTGAGATGGAACAAAAACTTGCGTTTAACCCACGAGCCAAATTCAATATATGATGATTTGATACGCATGGAACATACTATAGTAAGCGGCATTATTATTGAAGAAAGTGAAAAAATTTCACTAACTGAACTTTGTGAAATTTGCAAAGTGGATGTTGAATGGGTAACCGCCTTAGTACATGAAGGTATTCTTGAGCCGATAGAAACTGGATCAGAACACTGGGTCTTCAATGGAATATCCTTGCAGCGCGCTTTAATTATCAATCGTCTACAACAAGATTTGGATATCAACCTTGCAGGTGCTGCGCTAGTAGTAGAACTGCTAGAAGAAAGGAATGCCCTGCTCGCAAAAATAAATTCATGACAATTCTTCAAACTTAATTAAAAATTATTTACAGCGTTGCTGTGCATCTCTAATTAAGTGACTGGTCAATTTCCTACAATACCTAATTGTTATGTCCAATACCCAGTTAAAAATTCGTATCCGGCTAGATCAAACAATCGATCATTCAGGTATTGATCCAGATTCTACAGAGCACCCAGAAAGTTCTCTGTTACCACCCTCTCACCCTGTTTACGAATATCATTGGCCTAGAATTATTGGTGCATTGCTAATACTGTTATTTATATTCACAGCATTTTTCTGGGTCATTTCAGCTTGGATATCCGATAACAAAGAACCAGAAGTCAATTTAACCGAGACAATCTCATCTACAGCATCTTCGGTCAATAATGACTCATTTCTCACCGAGCCAACACAACTTATTTCACCTACAGATGAACCTTTGCTCAGCCAGCCTTCCGGAAATAGTCCGACAAAATTTAATCAACTCTCTGAAGAACATAGCGAACCACAAGAGATCAGAGATCTACACGATGCATCCCTCCCTGTACCGGCTTCGACTTCTCTCACTACTCCAGATTCCCCGATTAAACCCAGCACCAAACCGGATGTTATCGCTTTTCAACCAAAGAAAAAGACCATATCCAAAATCAATCATTCTGCAGGACTAGTTAAAGCACAACTGACTTCAAATATTTATCAGAGATCACCCATTGATAATATTGACAAGATTTCACTTGCAGGAAAACCAAGCCGACCAATCTTTCTCTTTTTACACTTCAATAAATTCAAGGATAAAAAAATATTTGTCAATTGGTATTATCATGACAAACGTGCCGCCAGGGTTACTTTACCAGTTGGTAATAATGATTGGCGCACCTATTCCAGTAAAATACTTAATCAGAATAGGTTAGGCTCATGGCATGTGATGGTTAAAAATCAATCAGGCAAACCACTAGCTCAATTTAAATTCAGCGTAACACGTTAATCAAATCTCTCTAATCATTTAGATATGAAATTCTGTAGTGAATGTGGTAGCAAAGTTGTTCTACGTATTCCAGAGGGTGATACATTACCGCGGTATATCTGTACAAATTGTCATACCATTCACTATCAAAACCCAAAAGTAATAGTTGGATGTATTCCAGAATGGGAAAACAAAGTTTTATTATGCAAACGCGCAATTGAACCTCATCGAGGTAAATGGACACTACCAGCTGGTTTTATGGAAAATAATGAAACCTTGATCCAGGGAGCTGCACGAGAAACTTTTGAAGAAGCTAATGCCCGAGTGGAAATTCACAAACTCTATGCAATTTATAGCCTGCCACATATTAGTCAAGTTTACCTTCTGTTCCAAGCAAGATTATTAGATCTTGATTTTTCTCCTGGAACTGAAAGTCTAGAAGTCAAACTTTTTAAGGAACAAGAAATTCCATGGGATGAAATTGCTTTTCGCGTAATTCGTGAGCCACTTAAACGCTATCTGGAAGAACGGCACCATGGTCAACCAGAACCTCACATGGGCATAATTGACAAATATTCAAATTGATATATTTCATCACCAACTCAGTAAATTAACTATTTATCAGGACTCAAATAGAAAATCTGGGTAAATAGAAGCTTCTGTAGTATTTTGATATACAATCGTCAATTGTATGAAAAATGAATACTTATGCTATTCATCAACAAATTCACAACCTTTATTTGATCAAAATAAAAATTTGTCTTATAATTTTAAACTCAGTCGCGGGGTGGAGCAGTCTGGCAGCTCGTCGGGCTCATAACCCGAAGGTCGTAGGTTCAAATCCTGCCCCCGCAACCATTATTTTTATCTGCTAGCGCGGTCATCTCTCCCCTCAAAAATACATCGCATATAAATTATGCTATAGCTTGAAAACAGCTCTCCCTGAAAAAGTCTTTCAAGGATGTATTCAACAAGACAACAAGAAAAATTGCGTAAACTCCCCAACAAATAGGAAGTTGGTATCAACTATATCGTAGATAAATCTTGAGTCCTACTCCCATGAAAAATGCCTAAATGCATGCTGCAATCAACTTAACCATTTTCCAGAAGAAAATACTTTGCAAACAAGCCACGAATTATTTGGTATTCAAGAAAATTTATTTTAGAAGCGACAGAATTACAATAATTCAAGCAAGAATTTGATTGACTTTTGGCTCCCCGACCAGGGCTCGAACCTGGGACCTGCGGATTAACAGTCCGTCGCTCTACCGACTGAGCTATCGGGGAATGTATGAGGTAATTACTACAAGGGCGCTATGTTAGACGTTTATAGCGTTTCGGTCAACTTTTCTTATCATTCACCATGAAGCTCATTATACCTACTGCTGCACAAAATTAATTCACTAAAAAATAATCATAATTTCACCCATTTTATTAATTTGATTTTTTATACGCAACAAACCGAAATCTAAATATAATTTAGAAAATCCTCTATCTATCCACCTGGAATGAAGAAAAAACTATCAAACACAGAAGAACAGGTATTTCCTCCTTCAAAAAATTTTGAAACAGCTACCACCGAGCTAGAACAAATTGTAACAAATATGGAAACCGGACAAATGTCTCTGGAAGATGCACTTTCTGCATACAAACGAGGGGTAGAGTTGTTACAATACTGTCAAAATTTACTAAAAGACTCGCAACAACAGGTAAAAATACTTGAGACAAATATATTGAAAAATTTTTCTGCTACTGAGCATGATGACTCCTGATTTTCAACAGTGGTCAGCTGCATGTCTTGATTTAATTGAATCTTTTTTAGAAAAGCAGCTTCCAGCTACAAATTGTGCTCCCGCGCGTTTGCATGAAGCAATGCGTTATACAGTTCTGAGTGGAGGTAAGCGAATACGCCCCTTGTTATCCTTTGCAGCAGGAGAACTAAGTGGAGCAGATAAAGAACGAACTGTTGTTGCTGGAGCAGCAGTGGAACTAATTCATGCTTACTCTCTGGTACATGATGATCTTCCTTGCATGGACAACGATGTACTCCGACGTGGTAAACCAACTTGTCATATTAAATATGACGAACCTACCGCCTTATTAGTGGGAGATAGTCTACAAAGCCTGGCTTTTCAGCTATTAGCTGAATTCAGCTTAACAGAAGATCCATACATACAGTTACAAATGATTCAACATCTTGCTTTTGCTGCAGGGTCTCGAGGTATGGCAGGAGGACAAGCAATTGACCTCGATAGTGTTGGTAAAATGTTAAGCCTACCAGAACTTGAATTCATGCATATTCATAAGACCGGTGCATTAATCCGATCTGCTGTCATACTTGGAGCTCACTGTGGCAGTGGACTAACTAAAGATCAATTAAAACAGTTAGATCACTTTGCAAAATGCATAGGACTAGCATTTCAAGTAATAGATGATATTCTCGATGCAGAAGCTTCTACTGCAACATTAGGTAAAACGGCAGGAAAGGATGCTAAAAACGATAAACCTACCTATGTTAGTATACTGGGCATTAAACAGGCTAGAGAGCTTGCGCAAACGCTTCGACAAGAAGCAAACAGTGTATTAGATCAATTTGGCTCTAACGCTCTGCGTTTACGGCAAATTACTGATTTCATCGTACAGCGCGAATTTTAATTTTCGCTAGTAGTTCAATCTTTACATTACCACTTTCTCAGTTACAAATTCGCATGTATCCATTACTCGATCGCATTGAGATACCCGCACAGTTACGTTCTTTGAAACGTAATCAATTACCACAACTCGCAGATGAATTGCGAAATTTTCTGGTTGAATCCGTAGCAAAAACTGGTGGACACCTATCTTCTAATCTTGGAACTGTCGAGTTAACCATCGCACTGCACTATATTTTTAATACCCCCTTTGATCGGCTGGTGTGGGACGTTGGACATCAAACCTATGCACATAAAATACTTACTGGGCGAAAAGCAGGAATGGCTCATTTACGCATGCAGGGTGGTATAGCGGGCTTCCCCAGAAGAGATGAAAGTGAGTATGACGCCTTCGGCACAGCGCACTCCAGCACCTCTATCAGCGCAGCATTAGGAATGGCTGTTGCCGCTCGAATCAATAAAGTTAAACAACATACCATTGCGGTTATTGGTGATGGAGCAATGAGTGCAGGCATGGCCTTTGAAGCACTGAATAACGCTGGTGTAATGGATGCAAATTTGTTGGTTATTTTAAACGATAATGACATGTCTATCTCACCTCCAGTGGGAGCGCTCAATCATTATTTGGCCAAGTTAATGTCAGGTCGCTTTTACGCCACAGCAAGGCGAGCTGGTGAAAAAATGCTAGGCGTTGTTCCTCCAGTACTAGAACTGGCAAAACGCGCAGAAGAACATGTCAAAGGCATGGTAACTCCAGGAACATTATTTGAGGAATTTGGCTTTAATTATATTGGTCCTATTGATGGGCATGATCTCGATATTCTCCTTTCTACCTTAAGCAATATTAAATTACTGGATGGCCCCCAATTCCTACATGTCGTAACGCGCAAGGGTAAGGGTTACAAACCTGCGGAAGAAGATCCTGTCTTATATCATGGCGTAGGTAAATTTGAACCAAGTCAAGGAATTGTATCCAAACCATCCCCCAAGTTAACTTACACACAAATATTTGGAGATTGGCTATGTGATATGGCCGCCAAAGATGAGCGACTAATTGGCATCACTCCAGCCATGAGGGAAGGCTCTGGATTGATTCGCTTTTCCAAAGAGTACCCCGATCGTTATTTTGATGTAGGTATCGCAGAACAGCATGCGGTAACATTTGCTGCTGGTGCTGCATGTGAAGGACTAAAACCTGTTGTTGCAATTTACTCCACCTTTTTGCAACGGGCTTATGATCAATTAATTCACGATGTTGCCATCCAAAATTTACCGGTTGTCTTTGCAATTGATCGAGCAGGCCTTGTTGGAGCTGACGGACCAACACACGCCGGCAGTTTCGATCTAAGCTATTTACGTTGTATTCCCAATATCATCGTAATGACCCCTTCTGATGAGAACGAATGCCGCCAAATGCTCTACACAGCCTTCCAGCTTGATACCCCCACTGCTGTCCGCTATCCGCGTGGAACAGGTCCTGGTGTACAGGTAAAGCAAGAAATGCAAGCTATCCCATTGGGAAAAGGTGAAATTCGCCGACAGGGAACACGCATTGCGCTACTTGCATTTGGCAGTATGTTATCTCCCTGCCTTGAAGCAGGAGAAGAATTAGACGCCACTGTTGCGAATATGCGTTTTGTAAAACCTTTAGATCAAGAACTAATCACAACGCTAGCAGACAAATATGAGTTACTTGTTACCGTTGAAGAAAACACGATTATGGGTGGAGCTGGCAGTGCTGTCCTAGAGTATCTTGTTAGTCAAGGCAAGCGCATCAACTTGTTACAATTAGGTTTACCAGACTGTTTCCTTGATCAGGGAGATCCTACCCAAATGCTGTCTGATTGTGGATTAGATAAAGCAGGGATCATCAAATCAATAAAAGAAAGATTATCTCTATAACATTTTTATCTAAACCGATAGTTATTTCGCTTTTCATCGGTTAGTAAATTCAATATTTATGCAGCGTCACAGCCAGAAAATCTGGGGAGGAAAAAAATTCTTATGAAAAAACATATTGACCAACCTATCGCTGATGTACAAGGCTCATTAGATACCAGACATATTGCAATTGATAGAGTTGGAATCAAGGCAATTCGCCATCCGGTTCTGGTGGCTGATAAAGGGGGTGGATCTCAGCATACTGTGGCACAATTTAATATGTATGTTAATTTGCCACACAATTTCAAAGGGACACATATGTCCCGCTTCGTAGAAATACTCAATAGTCACGAACGTGAAATTTCGGTTGAGTCATTCGAAGAAATTTTGCGTTCCATGGTGAATAGACTAGGATCAGATTCTGGTCACATTGAAATGACTTTTCCTTATTTCATTTGCAAATCAGCTCCTATTTCGGGAGTAAAAAGCCTACTAGATTATGAAATAACCTTTATTGGAGAAATCAAACACAATAATCAATATGAATTCACCATGAAAGTGGTTGTTCCTGTCACCAGTTTATGCCCCTGTTCCAAGAAAATATCTGACTACGGCGCACATAACCAGCGTTCACATGTAACTATTTCAGTGCGTACTAATAGCTTTATCTGGATCGAAGACGTCATCAAAATTGCAGAAGAACAAGCCTCATGTGAACTGTTTGGCCTATTGAAACGTCCTGATGAAAAATTTGTCACAGAAAAGGCTTATAACAACCCCAAATTTGTTGAAGATATTGTTCGTGATGTGGCTGAAGTACTTAATCACGATGATCGGATTGATGCTTATGTTGTTGAATCAGAAAATTTTGAATCCATACACAATCATTCCGCATACGCATTGATAGAGCGTGATAAGCGGAAATAATTGATCGAAACCCATCATGGCAAAATAATTTCAACAAAAGAAATAAATATAACTTATCCCACTTACTCCTTTACTCCGGTATTTTCAAAAAAATAGCAATTCGCGTTTACCTGTTGCTATGGTACCCTTTTACGTTTTTCAGGAAACAGACCATCATGCAACAGGATAACGATACACCACTCTCCTCCAAGCGAATATCTTCCATCGCTTACTTTTTGTTTCTGTCCCGCTGGCTACAGCTGCCTTTATACCTGGGGCTAGTGCTGGCGCAGTGTATTTATGTCTACCATTTCTGGATCGAATTATCCGATCTAATCGGGGCCGTGTTTTCCAACCCGAATTCCTTGCAGCATGTTTCTGAAATGGTAGCTGTCAAAGGAACAGAAAAAACCGAGCACTTGACTGAAACAGCCATTATGCTGGTAGTACTCGGTTTAATTGATGTGGTGATGATTTCAAATTTACTTATTATGGTAATTATTGGTGGATATGAAACTTTTGTTTCACGCATGAATCTTGAAGGACACCCTGATCAGCCAGAATGGCTCTCGCACGTTAACGCATCTGTTTTGAAAGTCAAACTTGCAACAGCTATCATTGGTATTTCATCAATTCACCTACTCAAAACGTTTATTAATGCATCTGCTTATGATGAGAAAACTTTGATTGCACAAACCGTAATTCATCTCGTATTCCTACTCTCAGCGCTCGCAATCGCATATTGTGATCGAATTATTTCACAAACGGTCATCCTGTCCAGTGGGCATGAGTAAAAGAAAACAAGCATAAAGGATCAGAAAAATATTAGATATTAATGCTGCGTCCACCATCGACCGTAATAATCTGGCCGGTTATGAATGGTGCATCTGTAATTAAAAAACTAACTGTTCGCGCAATATCTTCTGGTTCTCCCATACGCTTAAGTAGCGTTCTATCAATAATGCGCATTTGCATTACCTTATCCTGCCACTCGTTTGCTTCCGGCCATAAAATTGGTCCAGGTGAGACACCATTAACACGAATCTCGGGTGCGAGCTCCATCGCCAATGAACGTGTCAGGGCAGCCAATCCGCCTTTAGCTGCATTGTAAATCACATAGTGTTTAAGCGGCTGTTCAGTATGAATATCGATAATATTAACAATACATCCTTGGCTTCTTTTTAGATGAGGAGCAACAACCTGTGATAAAAATAAGGGAGCCTTTAGATTACTACCGACCAAGTCATGCCAGGTTTGTTCAGTGCAATCACCTATCGGCGTTGGAAAAAAACTAGAAGCATTATTAACCAGAGCATCTAACCTACCAAATCGTAAAATTATCTGATTAATTAATTCTGGAATTTTATCGATAGCGAGCAAGTCAGCCTGCAGCAATTCAACCGAATCTGGATGCTGTTGCTCTAGTTCCTGCTTCAGTCGCTGCGCATCTATAGAAGAATCACGGTAATGTACTCCAAGTTTGGCTCCCTTGCTATGTAAGCGTCGACAGATAGCAGCTCCCACGCGCCGCGCACCTCCTGTCACTAAAATCACCTTATCTTCCACAAATACTCCTTCTGTTTACGCTACACTTCCATGGCACAATCTATCATAAATTTTTTTACAGCTAAAAATACCGTGACATTACCCTTGCCCGATCTTTCTGAACAAAAATATAGCGATACCCTGAAAACCATGCTGCATGACCGAATCTTTCGCTTAGGAGGTTGGATTTCATTTGCAGATTACATGGAAATCGTTTTGTATACTCCCGAGGTTGGTTATTATAGTGGTGGAGCTGCAAAATTCGGGGCAGGGGGAGATTTTGTCACAGCCCCAGAAATATCTCCATTATTCGGTCAAACACTAGCTCGCCAAGTTGCTCCAGTGCTGCAATCCATGAATCATGGATCGATTCTGGAATTTGGAGCAGGCTCAGGAAAACTGGCGGTAGAACTCCTGCTTGCACTTGAAGCGCTGCAAGCACTACCAGAGCACTACAATATTCTTGATCTCAGTGCAGATTTACAGCAACGACAACACACAATCATAGAACAACGCATCCCACATCTGACGTCACGTGTAAATTGGCTATCAGCATTACCAGAACAATTCAATGGGTTGATACTTGCTAACGAAGTCCTTGATGCTATGCCTGTACATCTAGTCATCTGGCAGAGTGGCAGTATTATGGAACGCGGTGTGACCTGGGAAAATAATAAACTGACCTGGCAGGATAAACCGCTGACAGAAGGAGAGTTGTTCGATATTGCCCGACAACTTCCTCCGTCTAATTTATCTTTTTCAGCCCTCCCCTACATGAGTGAAATCAGCCTGGCTAACCGGAGTTTTATCCGTACGCTAGCATCCGTGCTCCAACAGGGAGTTATTTTGCTAGTAGATTATGGATTCGGCCAACATGAGTACTATCACGCACAACGTTACCAAGGAACGCTTATGTGTCATTATCGTCATCACGCGCATGACGATCCATTTTTTCTCCCCGGTTTACAAGATATCACCAGCCACATTGATTTCAGTGCTATTGCTCAGACTGCAACAGATTCCGGGCTACAGTTAGCAGGCTACACTACGCAAGCACATTTTTTAATTAACTGTGGCATTACTGACTTATTGACGCATATCCCTGCCGATCAACTCAATAATTACCTGCCATTAGCTAATCAAGTACAGCAATTGGTCAGCCCCGCTGAAATGGGTGAGCTATTCAAAGTCATGGCTCTCAGCAAAAATATTGATAACGATACTGTAGCTTATGGATTCACGAGAGGAGATTTACGGCGACTGCTTTAGCAGTAAGCAAAAGTACGGCTATCAGATGAGGTAATGAAGAATAAGAATTATTTTGTAGACAAGGTAATCAAAATCAAAAATCAGTAAGAATCAATCATAGCAAAATCAGGTCGATTTCAGAGAGAAAATGTCAGGAAGTACTTATTTTGCATATTACTACAGTCGTTCACAAAAAACCTCGGTGAACCGGGGTTTAAAATACTGAAATGGAGCGTGGTTAGTTAACGTGCCGACGACGACGAGTAACACCGAAACTAGCCAATCCCAATCCCATCAGCGCCAGCGTGGCAGGCTCTGGAACTTCAGGTGTTGGAGGTTGTTCAGCTGCTATATAGGTATACTCAAGCGTCGCACTGCAACCTACGTTGAGCACATCTAGATTGGAATTATAATTCTCATTTTCCGCTTCTACCTCAAACGACGACTCTGTCCCGCACCCTACGATAAAAGAACCATAACCAGTAACAGTCAGTGCGCCCAAAATTGAGGAAAGGTCAAGCGGGTTCATATTCGCAGTAAAGGATCCAGAGAAATAACTTATCTGACCACTTGCATAATTCTGCTCACCGGTTTCTATAGAGGAGCCTCCTGAGGGAAGCAAGCCGTCCAGCTCATCTAGATCAGACGAGAAAAGAAGATTTACAGGTATGCTCGCATTGATGTTCTGTGGTTCATCAGCTGTATTCTCCACATAAAATGTATATTCCCCTTCCTCTTTAAGCGTCAGTGTTGCACCAGTCAACGTACCTAGTGTACTGTCGAACTTGTTGAAAATGAAGAAATCCTCAGAAGGGCTCAACTCTTTTTCGTGCATGGGCACGGTTTGACTCTGAGTGATAACATCGGCTTGAGCAGTCACTGCCAATAATGAAGTAGCTGCTACAACCGCTAGCTTTTTGATCATAAAAAATCTCCTTTCTATTCTAATTTATTACTAAAAACCTTACTTCCTCAATTCACTACCTAACTAGTCACTCCTGAAAAAATCTCAATCAATTGATTTTGGTAAGATATTTTGTCATTAGCGCAAATTGGTTCGACCGAAGATGCTAAAGTTATGGTTTGTTTTCTGGTCGAAATGGTGCCGATTAATGCTTACACCAACGAGAACGCTTCATCAACCCAATTTATTTGAGACGGATCTGTTACGCCAACTTGATCCGACTGATCCGCTATTGCAACTTGCCACAGCTATTCCCTGGCACGAGTTTGAAGTGGCGTTCTCAAAGCATTACACGCAAAAGAGCGGTGCTCCCAGTAAACCGATTCGGCTGATGGTTGGGTTGTTGATTCTCAAACAAATGGAAAACCTGAGTGATGAAGCCCTGGTTGTGCAATGGAAGCGCAACCCGTACTACCAGGCTTTTTGTGGCATGCAGGAATTTTGCCGCCAACTACCTTGCCACAGTACGGAACTGGTGCACTTTCGCAA
>WBZO01001518.1_pt1 | contig 35658 bp, 19 predicted proteins | sample 5204261 | NCBI WGS metagenome assembly WBZO01 (sample SAMN12412400, study PRJNA552823) | activated sludge metagenome | isolation source: activated sludge from anammox sidestream of wastewater treatment plant... | place: USA: North Carolina | collected 2017-09
GGGGCTGGCAAGGCAGTGAAATAGGCGCATAGCCATAGCTACGTAACTATTTCACTAACACAGCCAGCGCCCAAAAGACGCCGCCCAAATGCGTAAGTTATTTCCGACACGTTCCTTAGAAAGGGTGGAAAGAAAGGCTGTATCATAAGTCCAATAGTGTCGGCTGCCGCCAAATAACCTTTTAGAGAGGGGCGTTTTGTTTAAAATTTCTTTGAAATTTTTGAAGAACTGCTCCTCTTTAAAGAATCTTATTCGCTGTCAAAGCCGGCGGTCCGACTTGTGAAGCCGGCTCTTCTCCCACAGTTCGGGGTGTTTTTGGTGAAAAATTGAAAACTTTCCACCAAAAACACCCTGCTAAGTAGCTACGTATTTTTAATACAATAAAATGAAGAGATAAACTTGCCGTGTTTGCAGAAGGTACATTTTCCTCAAAAGCCACTTTTTTGTGCGGTAGGGCTGCCAGTGCTACCCCGACTACCTGCTGGCGAGAAGGGGGTTCGGGCTTTTCGCCCCGCTCCCACGCCACCCGAATGCCTAAGTTATTTCTGGTGTGCCCCTTAAGGCGGTATCTGTTGAAACTGGAAAATTATACCTTTGCACGGCATTGAAAACAGAGAAAGGCTTTCGGGGTTGCGAAAATGCCCGAAAGTTTCTCGTTTAAAAGCACCGGCATCTGCTGTATGAACAACTCATCTGAATAATGGATAAAAATACAATCATTGGGTTTCTGCTCATTTTTGGGATTTTGATGGCCTGGCAGCTCACCATGGCGCCCGATCAGAAGCTGCTGCAAGAGCGGGAACAGGCAAGACTTGACTCGCTTCGGCATTTAGAAGAAAAAAGAGCGGACAGCCTGGCTGCCCTGAGCCACACAGGGGTGGATACAGGAAGCACAGCCCAACCCGATTCGCAGGCGCTCGCACAACAACAAGTGCAGATGGCGGGAGAATTCGGCCCCTTCACGGGTAGCGCTGCCGGCCAGGAGAAAATTGAAGTGCTGGAAAACGACGTGATGCGCATCCTCTTTACCAACAAAGGAGGACGCATAAAAGAGGTGGAACTTAAGCAGCACTTCAAAGTGACGCTAGACTCTGCCCACCAGGAAATTAAACTTCCGCTGAAACTCCTGGAAGATGAAAAGGACCGGTTTGAATACTTGTTGCCGGTAGCAGGGCTGGCCCGGCCCCTGAGCAGTGAACGGCTGTTTTTTCAGGCTATAAAGCAGGGAGACAACAGCATCGCTTTCAGGGCAGATGCTGGCCAGGGACGCTACTTTGAGCAGGTCTATACCCTGCAGCCTGGCAGCTACGGCGTGCAATACCAGGTGAATTTCAAAGGCTTGGAAAACGTGTTCGCCGCAGGTGAAAATACCGTGCGCCTTCAATGGGTCAATTACCTGGACAAACTGGAGCAGAATCACCAGTACGAGCGCAATTACACTACTGTTTACTACAAGCCCTCCGACGGCGATTACGACTATTGCTCCTGCACTTCCAGTGACGAAGACAATCTCCCGGCTAAAAATATCCACTGGTTTGCTCACTCCAATCAGTTTTTTGCCAGTGTCCTGATGTCAAAGGAGGTACCGTTCAAAGGGGGGGACTTTGTCACTGAAGTTTTAAAACCCGAAGATGAAGACCTGAAAAAGCTGACCACCACGGTAGGTATTCCGATTGAGGGGGCCGGAAGTTTCCCAATGGAATTTTATATCGGCCCCAAGGAGTTTGAAACCCTGAGAGCTTACGGTACAGACCTGGAAGATATTATTCCCTTTGGCCGCAGTATTATGGGCACGGCGAACAGGTGGATCATCCGTCCGCTTTTCAATTTCCTGCTTTCTTTTATCGGATCAAAAGGCCTTGCCATCCTCCTGCTGACATTCATCGTGAAGTTGCTGCTATACCCTCTGAGTTACAAGATGCTGTATTCTCAGTCGAAAATGGCTGCCCTGAAGCCGCAACTGGCTTCCCTGCGTGAAAGATTCAAGGACGACCAGTCACAGATGCAGATGGAAAGTATGAAGCTCTACCGGGAATTTGGCGTGAACCCGCTGGGAGGATGCCTGCCGGTTGCCATTCAGATGCCGGTATGGCTCGCATTGTACCGGTTTTTCCCGGCGTCTATTGAGTTCCGTCAGGCAGGGTTCCTCTGGGCTACCGACTTGTCGAGCTACGACGCAGCCTTCTGGCTGCCGTTTTCCATTCCCTTCTATGGAGAGCACGTTAGCTTGTTCACCTTGTTGTGGGTAGCCAGTACGCTGCTCTACACCTATTATAATATGCAGCAGATGGATATGGCCAGCATGGGGGGAGCTGGTGCCAATGCACAGATGATGAAGTACATGCAATACCTCATGCCGGTGTTCTTCTTGTTCTTCTTCAACAACTTCGCTTCAGGGTTGACCTGCTACCTCGTGTTTAGCAACCTGCTGAACATAGCGCAAACCCTCATCACCAAAAACCTGATCATTGACCACGATAAAATAAAGGAGCAATTGGAGGCCTACCGGAAGAAGCCGAAGAAAAAAGGCGGCTTCCAGTCTCGCCTTGAAGATGCACTTAAACAGCAGCAAGCCCTCGCTGCACAAAGAGAAGCAGCCGCCAAAAAGAAAAAGTGATAGCCATTAGAGCGTGTTTGCGATTGGGTCACTTGGCCAAAAACGGCTCTTAGTTATTGCTGAAAAATTTGCTTGGCTCTGGGCGGAAAGGGCACCTTTTTAGCCCGGTAAGCTCAATCCCAACAGCATCCCTACCCAAGCACCAAAGCGCAAACAAGCTCTTACTCTGAGAGCTACAGGAGAGGGAAAAGATAGATTTTCCCTCTCCTGCTGCCCGATAGGCGCAAGCCATATTGTAAACCCAATGAGCAGCAGAAGCCGGTTTTAGAAACGTGCCGGGAATAAGCTGGGTGTTTTAGCAAAGGTATTTCCGGCACGTTCCTCAATGTTTCTGACTGCTTGCAAAATACGACAATCATGAAAAATAATTTTCTGTTGGTCACGGCATTTTTTACCCTGCTGGCACTGGTTGCCTGCAATCACACAACTACCAACTCTGCGCAGCAAACCAAACCGTCTCCATCTGCCCCTGCTGCAACCGACCCTGGCAAGGCTGCTACCGCTGGTGATTCGGACAGCCCCGATCGCCCTGCTGAAATGCCCTACCAGTACGCTGGCTTTCAAAAAACGCCCTGCTTCGGCAAGTGCCCTGTTTACGAAGTGAAATTTTTCTCCGACGGCAGAGTCACCTGGCTTGGGCGCATGAACGTCGAGCGTACAGGCGAGTACGAAGCACGGGTAGATCAGAGCGTGTTGAAAAGCATCAAAAGCAAAGCAGAAGAAATTGACTTCTTTGCCCTGCGCAACGAGTATCCCGTGGAAAGTAAAGTGGCAGACCTGCCCACCACCATCACTTACCTCCGCATCGGCGACATGGAAAAACAGGTGAAAAATACTTACGAAGCACCCGAAAACCTCCTGACTTTTGAAAAATTCATGGAAGACCTCATCAAGGGGCTGACGTGGAGAAAGGTAGCAGGGAAATGAGAGTTCACCAGGTTTTGTATTGGGGAACCTGTCTCAAAAATCTAACCGCCGCCTTTGACGGTGAACAAGATGCTTCAGGGGGGGTAAAAAATTTCAAAGAAACTTTTTAAAAACACCCCTCCCTGAAAGGTCATTTGGTGGGGGCCGCTGCTATTGGACTGATGATACAGCCTCTAATCCAAAATTCAAAACGCAGCACTCCATGTAGTTAAGGTGGCATGGTTTTTTATATAATAAATAATTAGAATACTATTTCCTGAAACCAACACCACATTTTGCCTCCTGCCTGATAAGAAGTAAAGCACGAATAAATCGTACCCATTGCTTTCAGACAGCTTCTAAGCAAGCAATTCTTATTCGCATTATTCTTTCCAAAACTAAACACACCTATAAGGCTGTAGCACAGACTACTGGTGAGAAACTACACGTATTATTTGGAGCACTATCGGCTATGAGAAAACTACCGAAACTCTCCATTTTAAATTACACCCTGACAGATAGGTCGGCACGGCATGGAAAGCCCCGCAGGAGCGACTATTGAAAAAGGCAAATCGCACCTGTCCGTCTGTCTTTCCCCGCATTGTTTCCCCAGTTGCAGTTCTGTTCTGACTATGCTCTAAGGCATTGAATCTCAATTGCCTGTACGCCTTTTCTTGCGAATTCACACGTCGCAGGCAGGGCTTGCTTTGCCGCAGGTTCGCCATAGCGAATGGAATTATAATCCAAATCTATTAACAAATCTTAGTCCGATGAAACAGAACAAGTTCGCTCACTGGATTGCCTTAATGGCTTATGCTCTTACTATATTTTTTACATTGCCGGTTTTTGGACAGGGACCGCCAATGGTCTGCAAGGACACCGTCAATGTGTCTCCTAGCCAGGACTGCATCGCATCATTAGATGCTTTTACTGCATTGTATCCGGATTCTACAAGCTACACCGATAGCTTTTTACTGCTCCTGCAGACTATTGCAGGGGACCCCATTGCCATGTCAAGTGAAACGATAGACTTGCCGGCATTTGAATATTTGGGAAGCACGCTAAAATTGGTCGTCGTTCATCAGCCAACTATGGATTCGTGCAGTTCAATTCTGGTTGTTTCGGATGACCAGCCTCCTACCATAAGTTGTCCGACAGATACCGTTTCATGTGTGTCCTCAATTGATCCGGGATTTTTAAAAGAAGTAGAAGTAAGTGACAACTGCATGGAAGGGGTCGTACTCTCCTTTGTAGATAATACCATTGGGCCAGATTGCACCAACCTGACACCTTATATTTATGCAGTGGTGAGGGAGTGGACTGCGACGGATGCAGGTGGCAACTCGGCTTCGTGCTCGCAGACTATCCTGATCAAGCGTGCTGCGCTGGGCGATGTGGAGTTCCCGGCAAATATGATACTGGACTGCTCCGGAACAGCCGATACGTCAGTGACCGGAAGGCCTGCGATTGATGGAATTCCTATACTGCCAGGTGGCTTTTGCAATATTGCCATTTCTGTGGACGAGGGGACAATACCCCTTTGTGGAAGTGGCACTCAGATATTGCGCTTCTGGACGGCTACCGATACTTGTACCAGCAGTGTAAAAATAGATACCCAGAGCATTTCGCTGTTAGATATGGCCGCACCGCAAATTACCTGTGAGGCACTGATTACTATTTCTACCGATCCTGGGAAATGTGCTGCAACCATAGACCTCCCGCTTCCCGCTGTTTCAGATGATTGCAGCTCGGTAACTATTGAAGCAGAAATCACAGGGGTGGGTACCGGACTTCACTACCAGAACCTGCCCAAAGGACAATACGAGGTAAAATATACAGCCACCGATGGCTGCTTGAATGATTCGACATGTACTTCTGTGTTGCAGATAGTTGACACGCAAACACCCTCTGCAGTATGTGAAGATGTGACGATTGTGTCTTTGAGCAATTCCAATACGGCCGTTGTGTATGCAGAGACCTTCGACGACGGCAGCAATGACAATTGCGCACAGGAACTGACTTTCAGCGTGAGCAGAGACAGCATTGCCTTTGGGCCAACTATCACGTTTACCTGCGCAGATATAGTGGCCCCCGTCGTCGTTTTCCTGAAAGTAGCGGAGACAAACAACCCCGACCTGGTGAATGTCTGCAAAACCTTCGCTGTTGTTCAGAATATGTTCCCCCCGGCAATTACCTGCCCCCTGCCCCAAACCATTAACTGTGAAGATGAACTCCCTGACTTGGACCAGTTCGGAAGCCCGACGGTGTCCCAGGTAAATTGTGAGCTGACATATGTCGTGACGGAAAATGATGAAATTGACATTAGCAATTGCGGCGTCGGCACCATCCACCGGAACTTCACAGTGGCTTTTGCCAATGGGGATACCATGACCTGTACCCAGGTAATCACCGTTGAAAACCAGACTCCCTTCGACGGCTCTACCATAGAGTGGCCCGCAGACTATACTCTGTTCAACGCCTGCCCTCAGGTGGAGCAGCTCCATCCCGATAGCTTGCCCAACTCCCCTGTGAATTACAGAAAACCCGTGATTTCAGGCTCGGGTTGTGCCATGATTGCCACGAGCTATTCCGACCAAAAGTTTGACGTAGCCTACCCGGCTTGCTACAAGATCGTGCGAACCTGGAAGGTAATAGATTGGTGCCAGTGCACCGAAAATGGCACCCCTTCCACAATCTGGACGCATCAGCAGATCATCGCTGTAATGGATTCAATTCCGCCGGCCCTCACCTGCCCACCCGATATAACCGTTGGCGTTGGGAATAACTGCGACGTGGCACAGGTTAGTCTGCCACCCGTAACCGCTACGGATTGCAGCCCCAATTTGACCTACACCAACAATTCACCCTACAACGGAGCAAATGCCAGTGGAATTTATCCGCTCGGCGTCCACCAGGTGACATTTGTGGTAAAAGATGGGTGTGGAAACTGGTCAACCTGCTCGACAAAAATTACCGTGACAGACCTGAAAAAACCGACGCCCTACGCCAACTCAGGCATCGTGGCAGAATTGCAGGAAATGGGCGGACTGATCATGGCTACTGTTCAGGCTTCCCAGTTTAACCACAATAGTTTTGACAACTGTACACCCAAGGAAGACCTTCTGTTCGCTATCAGGCTGGTGGGCGACAGCCTCCCACCGACCTCCTCGCTCACTTTCGATTGCACCGGCGAGGGAATACACGAGGTAGAGTTTTGGGTGACAGACGCTGCCGGAAACACCGATTACTGCATCACTAATTTCATCGTCCAGGATAACATGCAGCTTTGCCCCGATACCCTGGTAGCAGGCAACATCACCGTTGCCGGGGAAATAAAAACAGAATTGGGAGAAAAGCTGCCTTCCGTCAAGGTGAATCTGCCTAATATGGGGATGCAGCACGAAACGAATAACAACGGTGCTTACACCATTATTGGCCTCCAGCCGGGTTCGAGCTATACCGTTGTACCCGAAAAAAACACAGGCCCCCTGAATGGCGTTACCACTTTTGACCTGGTACTGATGGGACGCCATATCCTGGGTATTTCTCCCTTTGATTCGCCTTACAAAATAATTGCTGCCGACATCAACAAAAGCGGCAGCGTGACTACCTCGGATATGGTGGAGCTTCGCAAGCTGATTCTACAGATATACAGTGAGCTTCCAAACAACGATTCCTGGCGCTTTGTAGCAGAAAACTACGTTTTCCCCGATCCGGCAAATCCATTTTCACAGCCTTTCCCAGAAGCGCTGGTGTTGAACTACGTGGACCAGAATGTCCTGGATGCAAACTTTGTGGGAGTAAAAATCGGAGACCTCAACAACAGCGCCGTCGGGAATGTCAACAACGGCGACCTGAACGACCGGAGTGACTATGAAAACCTGACCATTTGGGCAGAAGATAAAGAACTGGAAGCCGGCGAAGAAATCGTGCTGCCCTTCCGCCTAAAAGAATACCGGAAGCTGCTGGCCTTGCAGTTTACACTTGAATTTGAAACCAACTACCTGGAACTACAAAGCATCGAAGAAGGTGCATTGCCTGCGGCAGCGAAGGAGAGCTTCGGGCAGTCACTTCTCGGCCAGGGAGTCTTGACGGCAGCCTGGTTCCAGACGTATCCACAGGCCATTGATGCAGAGGAGGCCCTCTTCAGCCTGCGGTTTAAAGCAAAACAAGCAGGCCGGTTGAGCGAAATGCTCGCCATGTCGTCCCACTACACTGAAGCTATTGCATATGATGCAGATGAGATGGCGATGAACCCCGGACTGGCCTTCGCGAACCAGGGCGATGACGCCGCCAACTCTTTTCACCTGTATCAAAACCAACCTAACCCATTTAAAAACTCGACGAGTATAGGTTTCAACCTGCCCGAGCCGGCACAGGCTAAGCTGACTATTTACGACCTGTCCGGCAAGATCCTGAAAATCTGTGAGGGCCAGTTTGAAAGTGGCTACAACCGGGTGACAATCGAAAGAGAAGAGCTGCCTGCCGGCGGCGTGCTGTTCTACCAACTGGAGACCAATGGCCATAGAGCTACAAAAAAGATGGTTTTGATCCAATAAATGGAGCGGCAAACTTGAAAAACATCCCCACAGCCCCTGCCTGTACACCTTCAGGCAGGGGCTTTTGTATTAAAAAAAATTGAAAATTATTTTGAAATATGAGACAGTCACTTACCTTTGTATCGCATTAACAAAATTGATCTTATAATCTCAACCGAACATAGCCATGAAAAATCCTAAACCGATTTTACAAAACCTCCTCGTCAACATTCTTCTACTCCACATTTTTATTTTCAAAAAACACCGGTTCCCACTTCTACCCGTCACTTCATCCGAGTGATACCTTTTTTATTTCCATCTACCCGTTTTGAAAAAAACTAACTACTAGCATATTGAGGATTTGGCTACTTGACTAAAAACGGCCCTTTTTAGCCTTGTGAGCCCAATTCAGACAGCTTCTAAGTAGTTACGAAAAAGAAAGACAGGCAGATTGACCTGTCTGGTGCAGCGACCTCTGCAAGCCCTCTGCTGCTGGTTAGACTGGCAGGCTGCACATCTCACATTTTAAAAAAATTGCGGGACATCTGCGGGGATCCCTTTTACCCGCCAAAACAAGAAAAGAGGCTTTTGGGATGGCACAGCGCCTGCCCCCTTCTCCTCTTGTCATCTGATGCCTGAAAACCAGTGGACAGAAAGGCCAGAACTGATTTTTTATAACAAATTCATTAGTCCTATGAAAAGAACGGATAAGCCTGCCCTTTGGGGCCGGCTGCACTTACGCACGTTAACCAAAACTTCACTTACACTTAGCTTTTTAAAACAGAAAATGCTACAGGCTGCTTTTCTCCTGTCGGGAGTTGTAGTCACAGGGCCACTTGCCGCACAATGCACGATGGCGTGCAACAACCTCGTCAACGTATCGCTACCCGCTACTTGCCTGGCTGAGATCACCTACACCATGATCCTGGAAGGGGTCAATCCAAATACCTGCAGCCCCCTTGGGCCTGCCGCTTTCTCCGTCACGGTCATGGATCAATGGGGGGCTCCCATTCCGGGTAGCCCCTTTGTGGATTCTGCGAGCATCGGGAAGTACTACCCCGTAAAGGTGAAGCACCTGCCTTCAGGAAACTCCTGCTGGGGAAATATCTTGGTGCTGGACAACCTGGCGCCCCAGATTAGCTGTCCTCCCGATGTGACCGTTGACTGCACCTCCCCAGCGACACCGGCGCAAACAGGCACACCTGTTGTCAGTGATTGCTCAACATACACCCTGACACATTCAAGTGTTTTGCAAAACAACGGCTGCAATGGCACCTTCGCCGGCGTCATTACACGTACCTGGACAGCCCTCGACGCATCCAACAATTCCAAAAGCTGCACCCAGACCATCCGCATTGCTCAGGCTGGCGCCCCTGACGTGCAGTGGCCCCCTAACCGGGATGGAACGGCCGCACCGGCACTGGATTGCGTAAACCCCGACACCTCGCCCGAAGCTACGGGAGTGCCGGCTATTGGAGGGCTGCCCATTCCCCCCAATGGCATCGGCTTTTGCAATATGGCCGTTGCCCACAACGACCAGGTGATACCGCTTTGTGAGAATAGTTACAGAATACTACGCACCTGGACCGTGGTGGCCTGGTGCTCGGGAACAATCCTGAACCACGTTCAGCTCATCGCAGTGAAGGACAGCAAAGCCCCCGTGCTGACCTGCCCCCCTGACCTGACGGTGGGAACCACGAGCTCGCAGTTCTGCACGGCTTCCGTAATTCTGCCGCAGGCTGGGATCTCGGACGATTGCTCCGCATCCTTCAGCGCCTCGATGAATACTCCTGCCGGCCTGATCTACGGCAATGGCGGCCTTGTCAACGACATCAACCCCGGAGTTTATACCCTCCAGTATAACATAACGGATAACTGCGGCAACACCTCCAGCTGCACCACCGTGCTGACGGTGGTGGATGGCACTGCGCCAACGGTCGTCTGCGACGCATTCACGGTGGTTACCCTGAACAACCAGGGCACAGCACTCGTTTATGCCCAAACCTTCGACGATGGCAGCTACGACAACTGTAGCCCCATCACCCTGTCTGTCCGGCGAATGGGAGCTGCCTGCGGTTCCCAGCCCGAGTTTGGACCTTCGGTGCTGTTTTGCTGCGAAGACGCTGGAAAGGAGGTCGCCGTTCAGATGAAAGCTACCGACCAGTCGGGCAACGCCAACTCCTGCATGGTGACGGTACACGTGGACGACAAATCCAAACCCCTCATCCTGTGCCCTCCCGACAAAACTATCGCCTGCACGCAAAGCCCAACCGACCTGGATCTGACCGGTGAGCCTGTGGTCAGTGCGGCCTGCGGTACACCTGCCGTGACCTTCACGGATGTTGACAACATCAACTCTTGCCTCACAGGTACCGTCACCCGCACCTGGAAAGCTACCTCGGACAATGGCAACTCCAGCTCCTGCACCCAAACTATCACCGTGGTTGACAATACGCCGGTCGTCGTCAATTTCCCCCCCGACTACACCGCTCCGGCCTGTACCTCGCCGGAAGACTTGCTGCCCGACAAGCTGCCCGTACCTTACAATGCCCCCTTCAGGGAAGCTGATTGCGAATTGCTCGCCGTCAGCTACTCCGATCAACTGTTTAACATCGCTCCACCCGCCTGTTTTAAAATCGTGCGCACCTGGAAAGTCATCAACTGGTGCACCTATCAACCTGGCGGCCAGACAGGCATTTGGCAGGCTACCCAGATCATTACCGTCATGGACAATACGCCACCTGTTTTTACCTGCCCGCCGGACCTGACAGTGAGCGTAGGGCAGGACTGCAAGGCCAGCGTCACCCTGCCGCAGGTGACCAATGTGCAGGATTGCAGCCAGAATATAAGCATGAGCGTCACCGGGAGCCTGGGCTATGGTTACGGACCTTTTCACAATGTAAATCCCGGCAGCTACACGGCAACTTACCACGTTTCGGATGGCTGTGGCAACACTTCATCCTGCTCGGTTCAGGTGTTGGTAAAAGACCAGAAAAAACCGGTGCCTTATTGCAAAAACGGCTTGGTCATCGAAATTATGGGCGTGGACACCGATGGCGACGGACTGCCTGATGGCGGGATGGCTACAGTCGGTGCTTCAGATTTTAATGCGGGGAGTTATGATAACTGCCCCGGTGCCTTGCAGTTTTCTTTCTCTCCTGACCCCGCAGATATCAGTGCTGCTTTCAACTGCGACTACCTGGGGCAAAACACCATCCAACTGTGGGTGACGGACGCCTCGGGTAACCAGGACTTTTGTGAAACCTTCCTCATCGTGCAGGACAACATGGGCGTGTGTACCGGATCACCACTCGTAGCGGGCATCGGCGGTGCCGTGATAAATGAAGAAGGCTACGACGTCGAGGACGTGGCAATCAGCATTAACGACGGTCTGACACCTCCTGTCTTGACGGGGCCTGATGGCAACTTTTACTTCCCTGCCATCCCGCTGAGCGGCGACTACTCGCTCACAGCCCAAAAAGACACGAACTTCCTCAATGGGGTCACAACCTTCGATATGGTGTTGATCCAGCGACATATCCTGGGCATGGATACCCTGAAGTCGCCCTATAAAATTATCGCTGCCGACGTCAACCACTCGAACAGCGTGACAACACTGGACCTCGTGTTTTTGCAAAAAGCTATCCTCCACATTGCTGCGGAATTTCCCAACAACGAAAGCTGGCGCTTCGTGGACGCAGACTACACTTTCCCCAATCCGCAGAATCCCTTTCAGGAGGCCTTTCCCGAATTCCTCAACGTCAACAATTTCAACGGAAATGTGGGAGGCCTCGAATTTGTAGCCGTAAAAATTGGCGATGTCAATAACACGGCCATCCCCAACCAATTTGCCCAACCTCAGGAAGACCGCAGCGCAGAAGCCTTGGTTTTTCAAACTGCAGAGCTGGCTTTGTTGCCGGGTGAAACTTACCGCGTGGATTTTAGTGCGGAGAATTTCCACAACATCATTGGCTATCAGTTTACGCTGGATTTTGACCCCCAGGTGCTGGAGTTTGCCAGATTGGAACCCGGTGACCCGCTTCCTTTAAAAAAGCCTTTAAATGAAGACAATTTTGGATTTCGCCTGCTCGACCAGGGGGTTATCACAACTTCCTGGAACGACTTTCAACCCAACAGCCTGCCGGAAAATGCCGTGCTGTTCAGCCTCGTTTTCCAGGCACAGCAGGTGGGTAAACTCAGCGAAGCACTCCGCATTACTTCCACCTACACCAGCGCCGAGGCCTACAGCGCACCCGCTGGCAAAAGCATGGAGCTGCTGGATGTAAAACTCGCATTTTTACAAGGGGCTGGACAAAAAGCAAACTATGAACAATTGGCCCTTATGGTCCACCCTAATCCTTTCCGGGAAACTACAGTCATTGGTTTCAATCTGCCCGAAGCACAAGAGGCAACCCTGAACGTGTTCGATCCAGCCGGCAGGCTGGTGAAAACACTTCAGGGTAGCTTTGGGCCTGGCCCAAATGGATTTGACCTGAAAGCCAGAGAGTTGCCTGCCTCAGGAGCCTACTTCTTCCTGCTGACAACCTCCAAAGAAGCAGCTACAGGACAGATCATTTGCCTGGATTGAACTGGAAAACAGTTTAGAGCTTGTTTGCGATTTGGTCACTTGGCTCTGGGCGGAAAAGGCATCTTTTTAGCTCGGTAAGCTCCATCCCAACAGTATCTCTGCTCAAGCACCAAAACGCCAACAAGCTCTTAGGCAGGAGGTGTAAAAACGAAAGAAAGCTGCCCGAACTTTACCGGGCAGCTTTCGGAGGTTTCCATATAAATGGGAACGTGGATGTTTTGTGTTGAGACGGGTAAAATGCCTTTTTGTCACGGCGAATCCTCGTAAGACAGAGGAGGGTTTTTTAAAAAACTACACTTTCTGGTATTTTAGGCCGAAAAATTGCAGGTTGGAGAATGCTCGCCTTTACGCAATTTTTTTCCTGATGAAACATTTTTATCATTTGGGATTTGTGCTTGTGCTAATCGCCTCGGCGCTCTGCGCCTGTTCGGGGTCTTTCGAAAAAGCAGATGCCCTGTCGCCGGATTCTCTGGTGTCAAATTTTACAGTGCCTGCCCAGCAATTACCCCAAGGCAAAGGAAAGCCTGCTCATGCGACGGAAGGCTACCGAAGAGCAGAGGAAATGGTCGCCCAGGGATTCAGGCGATATGGCATAGAGAAAGGCGCACTCATCTTCCGCCTCGACGGCGCCGTCAGTGGCACAGAGCACCTCTATTTTGACAATTGGGGCTGGCGGGAGGCCAAATACACCCGCACCACAACACTCGCCGGAGCATACCAGGAGCACACCAATGAGGTGCAATATATGGACGGCGAGTTTCGCTATCTCTACGATGCCGGTACAGAAACCGCCTATTATTTTGAAAGCCCACAGATACAGCAGTCCGCAGAGAAATATCATACCAAAAATATGCTTGCCGTAGGTGTCGAAATGTTGAAAGAAATGGGCGCCCAACCTGCCGGCAACGGAAAAATTGGAGATATTGACTGCGAGATATGGAAAATCAAAAAATATAGGACCACCCTGTACCTGTGGCAGAGGCTGACCTTGCTTGAACAGTCCTTCCCTGGAAACCATCCCCTGCGGAGGGTGTGCGTCCAAGTCAAAACTGACGAGACAATCCCGATGGAAAAACTAACGTTGCCGGCAGAGGTGAAAATTGTCAGGCCCAACCAGTGAACTGGCTTGCTCATGGTCAACAATTTATCGTAGCTTCAGGCGGCGGTTTGCAGAAGCCCGGGAGGATACCCATTCTCCGACGGTCTGCATCTTGCAGGTGATTCGATATGTTGCTACCTTATCTTCATGCACACGAAACAGAAGCCGGCTGCGATGAAGCCGGTCGTGGCTGCCTGGCAGGCCCGGTGTTTGCTGCTGCCGTCATTCTGCCGCGGGATTTTTACCATCCTTTGCTCAATGACAGCAAGCAACTCACTGAAAACCAGCGCAAAGCTCTACGGGAGGTGATTGAACAAAGTGCAATCGCCTGGGCGGTAGCCCAACTCAGTCCTGCTGAAATTGACAAGCTAAACATTCTGTGGGCTTCGGTTCGTGCTATGCATCTGGCGGTGAAACAGCTAAAGACTCGCCCTGACAGCCTGCTCATTGACGGCAACCGCTTTAAACCTTTTCCGGGAATCCCCCACCATTGCATTGTGAAAGGAGATGGTAAATACATGTCCATTGCTGCTGCTTCTGTTTTGGCTAAAACCTGGCGGGACGAGTACATGGAGAAGATGGCGCTCCAATATCCTCAATATGCCTGGCATAAAAACAAAGGGTACCCCACGGCGGCTCACCGGGCGGCGATTCTGCGATACGGCACCACGCCCGAGCATAGAACTTCTTTCAGGCTTTTGCCGCATGGCGAACAGGGAAAGCTGTTCGACTTTTCTCCTATCTGAACTCCCAGTTGAATTCTCCCAGCTCAGTCAAAGCGGCCTTTAGCAGGTCAATGCAATTGCGAATGTCCTCCTTGTGTGCCATTTCGATGACGGAGTGAATGTGGCGAGTGGGGATGGAGATGGCGCCGGCGATGGCTCCGTGCTTTCCAAAGCGCTGGATACCCATGGTGTCGGTGCCGCCAGCGGGCAGTATTTCGGGTTGCCATTTGATAGAATGTTTACGGGCTGTTTCTTTCAGGTAGTTGACCATGCGGTAATCGCTGATGGCGGAGCTGTCCATAATCTTGATAGCGGCTCCCCGGCCCAGGCAGGTGATCATTTCGTGCGGCTGGGCGCCGGGGGTATCGAAGGCGATGGTCGTGTCTAAGGCGATACCAAAGTCGGGGTCAATGCGATGGGCAGCAGACATGGCTCCCCGGATGCCCACTTCTTCCTGCACGGTAAAAACGCCGTAGAGGTTGTAGGGCAGCTCCTGTCCCTGGAGTTTGCGCAGCGCTTCGAGCAGGATGAAAACCGAAACCCGGTTGTCAAGGCTTTTGCTGTTCACGCAGTCGCCCATTTCAATCAGCTCCCGCTCTCGAGTGACCGGGTCGCCGATGGAGACGACTTTTTCCACCTCCTCTTTTGGCATACCCAAGTCAATGTAGTAATCCTGGATTTGGGGAGCCTTGTTGCGATCTTCGGGTTTCATAATGTGGATAGGCTTGCTTCCCATGACGCCCATGAGGTCTTGCCGCCCATGCACGATGACCCGTTGTGCCGTCAGCGTTTTGGGGTCGAAGCCGCCGAGGGTGTGAATGCGCAGGAAGCCGTCGTCGTCAATGTGGGTAACGATGAAGCTGATTTCATCCATGTGGGCGGCGACCATGACTTTTTTGGCGCCCTGCCCCTTGCGGAAGGCGATGATGTTGCCCAGGTTGTCAACTGAAACCTCGTCCACGAGTGGCGTCACCTCTCCCAGGACAAACTGACGAATGCGTTGCTCAAAACCCGGGGCGCCCGGTATCGCACAGATTTTTTTTAAAAGAGAAATATTGATCATGCAGGTGGTGGTTTTTTAAAGACAGCAGGCGGGTGGTCGGAACCTGCTTTTTGCTCTTTTACAAAAATAAAAAGTGAAATCCTGAGAAAGCCGAATTCTAAAACCCTGATTTTAAATGAATTGACTCAAGCATAACTTCTCCGAAACGGTTTGTGTTTTCACCTCTTTTTGTGCAATCTTTTCAGGAGGTGCGAAGTTAATGTTCTGCTAATTTTTCACAACCCGAATTTGTTAATTTTCAACAATTTTGCCCCGAACCAACCGGAAGGGTAGCTGGTCAGCCCGGCTGCCCACTATTTTTGAAAATGTCTTTACTCAAAAAGCTCGCTGGCGAAACAGCCATTTACGGACTCAGCAGCATTGTGGGGAGGGTGCTGAACTACCTGCTCACACCGCTCTACACCCGGCTGTTCGTCGAAACACAGTACGGCATCGTATCTGAATTGTACGCTTTGACGGGCTTCCTCATGGTCCTGTTCATCTACCGCATGGAGACGGCATTTTTCCGTTACGGCACGGAGGAGGGGCGGCGGGAAGACGCATTTTCGACAGCCCTCTGGTCGGTACTTGGCTCCTCCCTGCTTTTTTCTACGCTGATCCTGGTTTTTTCAGAAAATATCACTGCCTGGTTAGATTACGCTCCCGGGCAACGCACTTATGTGGTTATTTTCGGCCTCATCCTGGCTTTTGACACGCTGGCAGAAATCCCCCTGGCCCGGTTGCGCCTGGAGCATAAAGCGAAGCGGTTTGCCCTCATCCGGCTCAGCGGTATCGCACTGAATATCGGCTTTAACCTGTTTTTCCTACTGCTCTGCCCCTGGCTTTTAGAGCATGGATTCGCTCCGGGCCTGGTGGAAAAAATTTACCATCCCGGCTTTGGCGTAGGCTACATTTTCCTGTCCAATCTGATTGCAAGTGTGGTCGTGTTGTTGCTTCTGCTGCCTGACTTGCTGCGGGTCAGGTGGCAGTTTGACTTTCGCCTCTGGCGCACCATGTTTGTCTATGCGGCTCCGCTTATCCTGGCCAGCCTGGCGGGTATTGTCAACGAAATGCTTGACCGCGAGGCGCTGAAGCACCTGTTGCCCGGCGACACAGCCTCCAATCTAGCCCAGATCGGCGTCTATTCAGCCAGCTACAAACTGGCCATGTTGATGAGCCTTTTCACCCAGGCTTTCCGCTATGCAGCTGAGCCCTTCTTTTTTGCCCATGCCAAGCATCAGGACTCCCGCCGCCTCTATGCGGATGTCACCAGATACTTCACAATTGCCGGTGCGCTCGCCTTCCTCGTCGTGATGCTCTACCTTGATTTTTTCAAATACTTCATTGACCGACCTTACTGGACGGGGCTGCCCGTGGTGCCGATCCTCTTGCTTGCCAACCTTTGTCTGGGGCTTTACTACAACGTGTCCATCTGGTACAAGCTCACCGATCAGACTATGCTCGGCGGCTGGATTGCCGTTGGTGGTGCTGTCATCACTATCGTCCTCAATGTCTGGTGGATTCCACGCATTGGCTACATGGGCAGTGCGTGGGCTACGCTGATTTGCTACGCCTCCATGACGGTAGCCTGCTGGTGGTGGGGGAGGAAATACTATCCCATAGATTACGACCTGAAGAGGATAGCGGGCTATATCGCATTGGCGTTGGGGCTGTTTTTTCTGAGCAAGCTGGCAGCCAGCCACTTCGTACTGCCCAGAGGAGGTATGGTGGCTTTTAATACGGCCCTGCTGCTTTGCTACCTGGCTGCCGCCTGGGTGATGGAGCGCAACTCGCTGCGAGCTTTGCGGTGATGTTAAAAACCCAGCATGTCTTTCATTTCAAAACAACCCGACCGACCCTGCAGCCATTCTGCCGCAGCGATAGCACCTGCTGCAAAACCCTCCCTGGAATGGGCCGTATGGCAGATTTCGATGGTGTCAATGTCCGAGGCCCAGGTGACGATGTGCGTGCCGGGTGTGTTTCCAATGCGTTTTGAAAAAATGGGTAATACCTCGAGGTTAGGCATAGGAGTTTCATTTTCAGCACCTTCGAGGTAAGCCACCCAGTTTTTTTTGCGTGAAACGAGTTGCAGGATGTCATTTGCCAGTGTGATAGCCGTGCCGCTGGGGTGATCTGTCTTTTGCGTGTGGTGGATTTCCTCCAACCCTGCTTTGTACCGGGGCTGGGCGTTCATCAGCGCAGCCAGTTGGCGGTTGATGGCAAAAAAGATGTTGACGCCGATGCTGAAATTGGAGGCGTAGAAAAAAGCACCCCTCCTGGAGTGGCACAGCGCCCGGGCTTCTTCCAGCCGCTCGGACCAGGCCGTAGTGCCGCTGACGACGGGAACTCCCGCCAGCAGGCAGGCGACGACATTGTCAAAGGCCACATCGGGGCGGCTGAATTCAAGGGCGGCGTCTGCAGCTCTGAGGTTTTCTGCTTTCAAATCGCCGGTGTTGCCACTGCCGATGCGCAGCGTGATTTCGTGCCCTTTTTCTAAGGCCAGGCGCTCGATGGTTTGGCCCATCTTGCCGTATCCGAGAATTGCGAGTTTCATTTTTGTAGCTTATGTGCTGCGGAGCCGAGGTGCCGCAGCCCGTTTAAAAAAATAAGCTCTTAGCTATTGCTGAAAAATTTGCTTGGCTCTGGGCGGAAAAGACACCTTTTTAACCCGGTAAGCTCAATCCCAGCAGCATCTCTGCTCAAGCACCAAAACGCAAACAAGCTCTAAAGTGAGAAATCCTTCGCCAATTTTTCAGCTTTTTTTTAAAGGAAAATAGCAGTGGATGCCCGACGGAGAAAAATCGCCGAATGCCACGTCAATGCTGCAGCCCTGGTTTGGGGTGGTTTTTTTTGGGAAAAACGAAAATTTTCCCCAAAAAAACCTCTGCCAAGTAGGGGCCATTTTTTTACAACCTCCATCCTGGCCGGTCTGTGGCAGAAGTTTCTTACTTTCAGGCTGCAAACCAAAAACGCCATGCTATGAAAGAAGACTTACTCCATTTCCTTTGGCGCACCCGCCGCTTCGACGCCAACGACCTTGCAACTACGGGAGGGGAATCCCTTGAAATCCTTTATCCGGGAGAGCATAACACACATGCCGGCCCTGATTTTTTAAATGCTCGTCTTCGCATAGGCGACACTATTTGGGCGGGCAACGTGGAGATGCACCTCAAATCGTCGGACTGGCTGCGGCACAATCACCAGGCCGACCGGGCCTACGACAACGTGATCCTCCACGTCGTGATGGAGGAAGACCAGCCCATCCTGCGCAGTGGCGGTGCCCGAATTCCCTGCCTGGAGATGAAAAACCGACTGCCTGCCCGGATCCTCGGTACCTACCGGAAGCTGCTCAACAACGAATACTGGATTCCCTGCCAGCACTTTTTTCAGGAGGTGCCGGCCACGACAAAATCCCTGTGGCTCGACCGCCTGCTGGTGGAGCGGCTGGAGCGGAAAACGACGGCTATCCACAGCACGCTGGAGCGGAATGGCAAGGACTGGGAGGAGACTTTTTACCAGTTTGTCGCCCGCAATTTTGGCCTCAAGGTCAATGCTGATGCCTTTGGGACACTGGCAGAGACGCTGCCGCAAAAGATACTGGCCCGAAACCGGGACGACCTCCTCAAAATTGAAGCCCTGCTGTTTGGGCAGGCTGGCATGCTGGAGCGCAGTTTTGAAGAAGCCTACCCCCTTGCCCTGCAAAAGGAGTATCTTTTTTTGAAAAAAAAATACACCCTCAGCCCCATTGCCTCCGTGCAGTGGAAATACCTGCGCCTGCACCCGAGCAACTTTCCAACCATCCGGCTGGCGCAGTTTGCCCGGCTGGTGTATAGTGCGGCCCAGCTTTTCAGCAAAATCCTGGAAGTGAAATCCCAAGCGGAGATCGAGGTGCTTTTTGAAGTAAAACTCGATGGCTACTGGCTCACGCACTACACCTTTGAGCAGGTTTCAGCCCCCAGGCGCAAATCATTCGGCAAAGAGGCTATCCGGCTGCTCACCATCAACACCATCGTGCCCTTCCTTTTTTTATACGGTAAGATAAACGGCGATGAATCTTTCAAGGATCAGGCTCTGCGGCTCCTTGAAACACTGCCTGCCGAGAAGAACGCCATCATCAGAGGCTGGGAGGCACTGGGAGTCGAAGCCAACTCCGCCTATCGTACCCAGGCGCTGCTGCAGCTAAAAAATGAGTACTGCGCAAAAAAGCGCTGCCTGGAATGTGCCATTGGCGCTGCAATTCTCAAATAATGGGAAAGCAGGAAAAGGTGGTTGCCCGCAGGGAGCAGACCTGGAACCTGCCTACCGGCTTAAAACTATTCATCTTCGGTGCTCCAGCGGAGCCGCTCCTTGCTTTCCGGAGAGCTTCCAAAACAGGCGGGCAGCTTTTGGGAACGTGCCGGGAATGTGTTGAATATTCCTTAAAGCTTGTTTTTAGCTCAAGCACCAAAACGAAAACAAGCTCTCACTCTCCTTCCTCCCCGACGATTTCTCCTTTTCCCAGCACCAGTTCCGGCAGTTCCAGTTTGAAAGTGCCGAGTGCGTCGTACACCACTTCGTGGATGCGGCTGCGGGTCTCTTCGGTGAATATTTTCCCATTGCGGGCGCTAGGATGAATGCGGTTGGAGAGAAAGACGTAAACGAGCTGCTGCTCAGGATCTACCCAGACGCAGGTGCCCGTGAAGCCCGTATGGCCGAAGGTGCTGGCGGAGGCATGGCGGGAGTAGGCAGGGTAGCGGCGGGCGACGGGTTTGTCGAAGCCCAGGCCACGGTGGTTGGCGTTTTTGGCGACCGTGAATTCCTGCACGGTGCGGGGGCTGAAGAACTGTACGCCGCCGTATGAGCCTCCGTTCAGCAGCATTTGAAACAGAGCTGCCAGGTCTTCGGCATTGGCGAAGATGCCCGAGTTGCCCGCCACGCCGCCCAACAGCGCTGCGGCAGGGTCGTGGACGTATCCATGCACCAGTGTTTTGCGCCAGGTGTTGTCTTTCTCTGTCGGCGGGATTTCATCCCTGCTGAATTTTTCCAGGGGCTTGAACAGGATGCGGCGCAGGCCGAGAGGGCGATAGAAGTTTTCGGCGACGAACTTGTCGAGGGGAGTGCCCGCCAGCCTTTCGACGATTTTTTGCAGAAGGAAAAAATTCACGTCGCTGTACCGGAATTGCTTTTTGCTGTAAACGGGCAGGTTGTACACCCGGTTGAGGATTGTGTCGGGATAGTCTTTGCGCAGGTAGAGGCCGTTGGCAACTTTTATGCTGAAAGCACCCCGGCGGCTGCGGCAGAAGATGGTGTTGCAGCCTTTGGCAGGCACGTTGCGGCTTGAGAAAAACTTGCCGATGGGCATTTGTGCCTGCAAGCCGGAGTTGTGCAGCAGCAAATCCCGGATGCTGATGTTGCGGATGGCAGCGCTGTTGCTCAGCCGGAGGTAATCACCGACGTGCCCGCTCAGGCTTATTTCATCTTTCTCGGTAAGTTTCATCACGGCCAGAGTCGTAGCGGCAACTTTGGTCACAGAGGCGACGTCGTACAAGTCGGTGGTACGCACGGCTTGTTTTTTCTTGCCGTAGGTGTGCTGGCCAAATGCCTGTGAGTAAATCACCACGCCATCTTTGGCTACGGCTACCTGGCAGCCCGGAAAGACGCCTTTGTCAATGGCTGTTTCCGCTATAGCGTTGATGCCGACGAGGCGCTCCGATGCGATTCCTGTTTTTTCTGCCATGGCAAACCCCAGGCGCAGCACCGGCGTGCGGATGCCTGCACCAAAAGGCAAACTCTCGTTCAGCGCCAGGGGCAGCTTTCCCCTTGCGGTTACGCCACCAAACAACAACTGGGCGGCATAGGCTTCCGTGTGGTCATTTCGCTCAAAAACCTGAACGCAACTGATTTTTTTATTGAAAGAGCGGAAGTTCCTGGGATTGCCGAAGTTCACCAGCACGACGTCCACCTGCTCTGCCAGCGCATTGAGGCTTTCGATGAAGGGGCGGTGGTAGCCTGGCAGTAGCTCTACGCTGTCGAGCAAAACGACGACGGTGGTTTTTTCACCAGCAACCTGGAGGTGCAGAGCTTTCAATTCACCTGCTGAAGAGGTTTTAAATTCCGTTTTTTTGAGGTTGGCGTATTTTTTAAAATAGCTTTCAAAAGTCTTCAAGGACGTGGGGCTGTAGGTAACTAACTGAAAGTCCGTGTCATAGATGTTTTTGAAGGGCAATTGTCCAGTTTCGTTCCTGGCGAGGATCACGGAGTTTTCGAAAAGCGTTCCGATAAAGTACGGCCATCCGGGGTCTTCAAAATAGCAGCGCAGCTCTTCGAGGTTTTCCTCGAAACCGGCAGCGCGGGGCAGGGCAGGGGTGTACATTCCCGGAGGGCGTTTTTCAGCCAGTGACACCAGTCGCACGGGTTGTTGCAGAGAATCGAGAGGGAAGGTGGTCAATTTGACAGGCAGTTTGCCACCGTTGATCCAGGCTTTGGCTTTGAGGATTAGCCGCACTCGACGGTCGAGTTCCTGCCGGGAAATTTTATTCGCTGCCACCAGTTTTGAAATGGCGGCAAATGTTTGGGCTGCGTCGGGGGTGATGAAGAGGTCGGCGCCTTGCAGCAGCTTTTTCTCCGGCGCCTCGTCTTCGGCTAGTTGTGCGACCATCAGGCCGTTGAAATTCAGGTATTTTTTTAAATAGCTTTTTGTAAAATCCGGGGGTGCAAATCGGAGGGTGTCTGCCTGAAAAGCCTCATCCTCCACGAGCAATGCGGGCAGACCGGCCTTGGTGAGGGACAAAAAGCGCCGTAGCAAGATGCCCCGGATGCTGTCAGAGCTGCTGAACTGGAATTCGGAAAAGCCATCGGCCAGTGCGAGGATGTGGTTTTGCTCCAGCCGCCTCGCCATGCGCTCTGAGCGCCTCGACAGTGCCGTTTCCTCCCTTTCGAAAGTTTGAAAGTCGTAACCCGGCTGGTTGGCATTGTCGGTTTTCAGGGTAGGTCCCAGGGCGAAGTTGATGCCGAGGGCTTTGCACTGCCGCAGGAAGTGGCGCTCCAGCTGGCGTTGCAGAGCTGCCGAATCAATGGCGGCGATGGAAGCCGGCAAGGGGAAGTGCGGCAGGTCAGAAAACTGATTGTGCAGTGAAACCTTTTCAGCAGTGCCAAAAAATAGGGGGAGCCGGGCAGCCCGCTTCAGGCTATCGGAGAGGTACATGAATTCGGAGAACGGCAGGTTTTCCAGGATCAGCCCCCCCGCCATGCCACTGGCAATGTGCTGGTGAGCAGCGGCTTTGCGGGCTGAATCGGGCAGGGAAGTTTTCCAGAGGATTAGCTGACCGACTTTTTCATCCAAAGACAGGTTGGCCAGCACGACTTCGAGCTGCGTGCTGTCCACGCCTTCAAAAGGGAGGATGACCTCCGGCAGGGGGAGTTTCTTCCCGCGGTGGCAACCTGCCTGCGCTAATGCCATCAGCAGAAATCCCCCAATGAGAAGAGCCGGAATTTTTCTTAAAAAAGTCATTTGTTGATCGTCGTGATTGCCGGGTGAGTCGGCAATACAGTAGTTTAAGAGCTTGTTTGCGTTTTGGTGCTTGAGCCGGGAAGCTGTTTGAATTGAGCTTACCGGGTGAAAAAGGGTCGTTTTTGACCAAGTGACCAAATCACAAACAAGCTCTTAAACTACTTAGAGAGGTGCGGGAGGAGGAAGAAAAAATCTCATTTTTTCTTCCTCCTCCCGCAGTTTGGGGGTGTTTTTTGAGAAAATTGAAAACTTCTTCCAAAAAACATCCCTGCTAAATAATTACGTTTTAAAATAGAAATAGCTGATTTTCCGCTCTAGGTCATCAAACGTCAAAAGCTCCGAAAAATGACGGTGTCTTTCATAAAACCCCAAGAGGGCAAAGTCCCCTGCGCAAGCCCCTGTGTGCATTAGTAAAATGCTGAGCAGCACCCATTTCAGTTCAATCGGGGAGAAAATCGCCAAAATTATGCATAAGGCCGAGATAAAAACAAAGGGGGCCAGCGCCACAAAGGTGAATGTTCTGCGCCCGGCTACGAAGCGGTCGGCAACAGCGTAAAAGTAGAATTTCCGCCAGTTGACGCCGTAAGAGACCTTGGAGGCACCGTGTAGTTTGTAGGCTATGCCGTGTATGGCCTCGTGCAGAACAATCATCAGGGTAAAAGCCAAGAACGTGCCTAAACCAAAATATTTCAGCAACTCATCCCAACCCGTCAACCCGTTTTTTACGTCCCGGTAGGCAAGTACAACCAGGGTGAGCAGCAGCAAAATATTGAACAGGAAGTACCAGCGGAGGGTGTTGGACTTGCTGTTGAGTTGCTCCGAGATAAAGGGGAGCAGGTTGTCGTGTGGCAAAATCAGCAGCAGCTGGTACCGCTCATCCTGTTGCAATTGTTCCGATGTCATAAACACATATCTTGCGGAGGTTAAGAGAAAAAGACCCTGCACTGAAAGTGGCTAAATAACGTTTGTCCTGCAAAATAGTCAAAAACGGCCTTATGAAAAAACACTGGATTTTGAGCTTTTTTCTTTTTGGCTGCCTCCGGGTGAGTGCTCAGTTGGGGATTTCCTTTGCTCCCACACTTAATTCTTCACCCGATTGGCAGGTCGTTTTTGAAAATTTTGTCACCCACCGGCATTTCCCTTTTCTGCGCAACGGCATGGCTGCTTCGCTTGATTACGCTGTGGAATTCAATCAGGAAAGCATCCGCATCCGGCCAACTATTCAATACATGCGGGCGACGGTCTGGCATTACCCGCACTATTTCGAGGTGACTACTGGAGGACTGCGGTGCAAATTCGACATGGCACTGATGGGGGCGGAAGAGGCAGGTGGAAAGTTGCGCAGGTTTCGACCCTACCTGGAGCTTTCCCCGGGCCTGGACCGGGTCAACTTGCGCTACGACCTTCCCATCGGCGACCAAGGAGCGCATTTCACGGGAAAGTACCAGGTCATTAAAAAACACGGGCTGGCGTTCAGCGCGGAAGCAGCCATCCTGCTGGAATTTCAGTTGTCCCGGTTGCTCAGCTTTTCTCCAGAACTGGGACTTCGCTTTTATCCAAAGCTGAACTGGGAGGGATTCTCCCGAACTGTGTCGGGCGGGCAGATAGAAGAAACTTTTGACCGGACGAATTGGCGGCAGATGTATGTTGGCGTTCGCCTGGAGCTGAATTTGAGCGCACACTGAGATTTTTTTAAAACGCTTCTTTCTATCTTGCCTCAAAATTTAGCAGACATGAAAAGAAGCACCCTCCGCCTCACACTTATTTTTTCCCTCCTCGCCCTCATCCTCGCTTTTGCTTTGTTTCCTCATTTTAAAAAAGACCCCACTCCAGACGTTTTTCGAAAAGTAAAAAAAGAGGACAAAAAGACCTACCCCTCTGACTGGATGTTCATGCAACGGGTCTATCCTGGCACAGAGATCAATCGGGACGCCTATCGGGAAGCTTGGCGGCAGGCAAAACTTGCCAAAGAACAAGCAGCCGCGAGGAATGCCGGACTTTGGGAGCCTGCCGGGCCGGTGAACGTCGGCGGGCGCATTACCAGCATTGCTCTGCACCCTTCAAACCAGGACATTATCTACGCAGGAGCAGCTTCCGGCGGGCTGTTCAAATCTTCCGACGGAGGAGAAACCTGGCAGGCGATTTTTGAAAACGAAGGCTCCATGTCCGTCGGTGATGTCGTTCTGGCACCTTCTGCTCCTAACACGGTTTACCTGGGATCAGGGGAGGCTAACGGCTCTTTCGATTCGGGAGCTTACTTCGGCCAGGGCGTCTGGAAGTCCACCGACGGCGGTGTGAGCTGGGAGCATGTCGGGCTGGAAAATACCAACCACCTGGGGCGGTTGGCCGTTGACCCACAGAATGCCGACCGCGTGTTCGCAGCAGCTGCCGGCGTGTTGTATGGCAAAAACGAAGAACGGGGCTTGTACCGCAGCTTGGATGGCGGACAGTCCTGGGAAAAAGTGCTCTACCTCAGCGATTCAACCTCCTGCATTGACGTCGTACTCCATCCACAAAACGCCGATATCGTCTATGCGGCTACCTGGGAGCGGGTTCGCTTTCCCTATGAGCGGCGCTACGGAGGGCTTAGCTCCCGGATTTACCGCTCCACCGACGGAGGCGACACCTGGCAGCAATTGACCAATGGCCTGCCTGCTGATCACCCCCAGCGCGGGCGGATCGGACTGGCAATTTCGCCTTCCAAACCCAACACCTTGTACGCTGCTTACTCAACCAATGTGGTCACCAATGTTTTTGACGGACTCTACAAGACGACCGACGGGGGCGACTCCTGGGCGAAAGTGGACGACGGCTCCATCTCCGATGTCTATTCGAGTTTTGGTTGGTACTTTGGGCAGTTGACTGTTTCACCTGTCAGCTCCGAAACCGTCTGGATTCTGGGAGTGCCTCTCGTTCGCTCTCTCAATGGCGGTGCCAACTGGGAAACGGTGACCAACGGCATGCACGTTGATTTTCACGCCCTGGAAGTACATCCTCAGAATCCGAATTTCATGGTAGCAGGCAACGATGGGGGGATTTACCTTTCAAACAATGCTGGCACCTCCTGGACACACGTGGAAGTGCTGCCCATCACCCAGTTTTACAATTGTGAAATTGACAACCTGCACCCTGAACGCCTCTTCGGTGGCGCCCAGGACAACGGTACCATGCGCACCAAAACCGGCAACCTCGACGACTGGGAGTTCATCCTCGGAGGCGATGGCTTTCACGTGCTCGTTGATCCGGTGGACAACAAATACGTCTATGCAGAATACCAGTACGGAAACCTCTTCCGCTCTTCCTCAGGAGGTAATGGCATGCAATTTATCTTTAGCGGTGGCTTTGACGACCGCACCAACTGGAACACCCCCGTTGCCCTCGACCCGAGCGAGCCGGCGACGATTTACTACGGCGCCAACATCCTGTACCGCTCCAAAGATAGGGGCGCCAACTGGACGGCTATCAGCAGCGACCTCACCCTCACGGGGCTTCCCGGCAGCTCGGCCATTGGAACGCTTTCGGCTATTGCTATTGCAAAAGAAGATCCCCAGGTCATTTACACCGGTGCAGACAACGGCGTGGTTCACGTCACCTTCAACGGTGGAAGTGCCTGGACAAAAATATCGGAGTGGCTTCCCCAGCGCTACGTGACCTCCATCGCCGTACACCCCGGAAATGCCTTGGAGGCAATCATTACCTTTTCAGGCTTTCGGAATACAGACTACCAACCTCACGTGCTGCGAACTTCTGACGGAGGAGAAACCTGGGAAGACATTTCGGCCAACCTGCCTGAAATCCCCGTCAACGATGTCATTATTGACCCCGATTTCCCCGATGCTGTGTACTACATTGCCAATGATCTCGGCGTGTGGCACACCCTTGACGGTGGCATCACCTGGGAGGTGCTGGGCAGCAACCTGCCGTTTACTGTGGTGAACGACCTGAAATTTCACGCAGGAACTCGCAGCCTGGTGGCTGGCACCTTCGGCCGCTCCATGCTGAAGTACGACGCATCTAATATTCAGCCGGTGACAGTGCATGAACAGACAGGAGCACTGCCGATGATGCAGGTCGCTCCCAATCCCCTGAGTGCTGATGCAAGCATCAGCTTCCGGCTCGACCGCGCTGCAAAGGGGAAAATACAGGTGGTGGATATGAGGGGCCGTTTAGTGCAAAGTCTTGAGGAACAGCAATTTACAAGAGGAATAAACGAAGTGGAGTGGGATGCGTCCTCCCTACCTGTGGGGACGTATTTTTTGCGATTGAATTTGGAGCGCTATATTTTGACGGCGAAAGTGGTCAGGATTTGAATAAAAAAAGAGCCTGTCTCACAAGTCAAACCGCTGCCTTTGGTGGTAAAAGAATTTCTCCAGATGGGGGTGTTTTTTAAAAATTTCTTTGAGATTTTTAAAAAACACCCCCATCTGAAAGATTATTTGGGGGCGCCGTCATTGGACTTAGAGCTTGTTTGCGATTTGGTCACTTGGCTAAAAAACAGCCCTTTTACGCCGCTTTTCCCCCTTTTTTCAGTTCCGTAGCGTTGCTACGCAACGGAAAAAAAGGAGAAAAATTGACGAAAAATTGCTCGTTTTCAGATGCTGTTGGGGTTGGGCTGCCGGAGATAAAAAGAATGGATTTTTTGCCCAGAGCAAAGGAAATTTTGAAGGCATAGCCTTAGCCATTGCTGAAAAATTTGCTTGACCCTGGGCAGAAAAGACTAGCCCGGTAAGCTCCATCCCAACAGCATCCCTTTTCAAGCATCAAATCGCAAACAAGCTCTTATGAGACAGCCTATTTTTTTAGGCAGAGCGACAACAACTGGTTAGTTCATGGCGATCTGCTCGTTTTTCCTGGGAAGCAGTACCCACAAGCGACCGTAGTGGTGCAACTGGCTGGCTTTCTTATGTCCTGGTTCGCCACTGCCACAATAAACGTCCACATGGCCGGCGCCTTTGATGGCCCCGCCTACGTCCTGCGGCAACAGAATGCGGTATTGGTGATGAGTCACCTGACCATTTTGGTAAACGGGCATGGCTGCCAGCACGACACTACCTGCAGGGAAGTACCGCGGATCTGCTGCAATGGTAATGTCCTCGGTAAGAGGAACGTTGGCTGCGCCTTTTACCAGGCCTTTTTTGGGGGTAAAAAAGATGTAGGAAGGGTTGAAATTCAACACGCTGTCCATTTTTTCGGGATGCTTGGTCAGGAAGCGCCGGATACCGTCCAGGGATAGGTTGCCAATAGCCAAGTCATTCCTGTTTTTGAAAAAATGCTGGATGTTGCGGTAGCGATGGCCGTTTTCGCCTGCGTAGCGCAGGAGCATGCGCTCGCCGGTGTCCACAAATTCAATGGTGCCGGAGCCTTGCAGCTGGATGCTGTACACGTCGAGAGGGCTGGAGGCGTACGCCAGTTCCAGGCCGAGCCCGTTGAGAGCACCTTCTTTGTCAATTTGCTTCCGACTGGGCATTCGGCCGCTCCAGTTTTCAGGGAAGGCATAGATTGGGTACCTGTAGGTGGAGTCCTTTGACTTTTTGACTTTCAGCGCAGGGGTGAAATACCCCGTGAAGTACACGTTGCCCCTGCGGTCTTCACCCCAGGATTGCCAGGCCTCCAGGTGTTGGCTCAGGTCAGCAGGCTGGGAGTTGACCCTTTCGAGCAGTAGCTCAATCACGGTTTTTAGATCTTCATACGTGACAGAGAGGTTGCCCATCTGGCCGTTGTTCTTCAGGTTGGTATTTTCCAGTACGCTCAGTTGGTGCCGGAGCGCATCGGCCAGCTCCTCGGTGATAACCGGGAATCCGATTTTTTCCAGTGGAGTGGTTGTGAAGACCTCCACCCGTTTTTCGGCGTCTTCCAGTTTCCCGTTTCTTGTGATAAGGGAGAAATCTTCGGCGGTAAGGTGCTGGAGGTTGGTGTCGCGTTTATATTTTCCAGAAGAAAAGTTGTGGAAGAATAAACTGGAGACAACAAGCACAACCAGCAATAACACTGATTTGATCTTGTTCATGGGATACGGCTTTGGATATTTATGAGCTTTCTCAGATGACAAAAAATGTTCCATAGAGTCTTACAAGATGCTGATTCTTATTAAAATACAATTTAAAAATCAACATAAGGTGTCGTTAATTGATAGTGTGTTTTTGGTCGGAAACTCTTCCGAAGTAAAAACCCATAACGAAGGCAAAAGCGGAATTGTTGACTCAGGCTGGTAATTTTTTTTTGCAACTTGTTAATAATCAATAAATTATAATTTAATTCTCAAAATGATTGTAAGTGCAAAAAAAGAAGAAGCGAATAAATTTTAACGATTTGGACTTGGAAGCAAAATGAAAACCTGAAATTAGAGGAAATCAGAAACGCTTAAAAAAGCAGGAGAAAAATGATTTTTTTTCTGCATCCCCCCCAAAAAAAATAAAAATGAGGGGAGCATTTCAGAGGAAAATCAAGGGGAAGCAGGCGTAAAGCGGGAATTAAAAAGTAGTTTTGCCTGCTTTACGCCTCAAAACAAAGCTGACGAAATACCCTGCATGAAAAAAATACTCGTTGCCAATCGAGGAGAAATAGCCTTGCGTGTCATGCGAACAGCCCGCCGCATGGGCATTCGCACAGTGGCCGTTTATTCGGAAGCCGACAGGCAAGCGCCACATGTTCAGTTTGCTGATGAAGCTGCGCTGGTTGGCCCTCCATCCTCTGCCCTGTCCTATCTCCGGGGCGATAAGATAATCGAAATAGCTAAGGAATTTGACGTGGACGGCATACACCCCGGCTATGGCTTTTTGAGTGAAAACGCAGCATTTGCCCAAGCAGTGACACAGGCAGGCATTACCTTTATCGGCCCTTCTCCTCACTCCATCGAGGTGATGGGCAGCAAGCTGGCAGCCAAGGATGCCGTCCGTAAATTCAATATCCCCATGGTACCGGGCACAGAGAATGCTGTTGCCAGCATCGGGGAGGCCGGCGCCATAAGCCGCCGCATCGGCTACCCGGTCCTCATTAAGGCATCGGCGGGTGGTGGTGGAAAAGGCATGCGCATCGTGGAAAGCGAAGAAGACCTGCAGGAGCAGATGGAGCGGGCCATCAGCGAAGCAACTTCTGCCTTTGGCGACGGCTCGGTTTTTATCGAAAAATACATCGCCTCTCCCCGGCATATCGAAATTCAGGTTTTGGCCGATGCACATGGCCATACGGTGCACCTCTTCGAGAGGGAGTGCAGCATACAGCGCCGCCACCAGAAAGTGGTGGAAGAATCCCCCAGCTCTATCCTGACGCCGGAAATCCGGGCAGCGATGGGGGCCGACGCCGTTAAGGTCGCCCAAGCCTGCAACTACACCGGCGCCGGAACGGTGGAGTTCCTCCTGGACGAGCACCTGAATTACTATTTCCTGGAAATGAATACCCGCCTGCAGGTAGAGCATCCCGTCACGGAGATGATCACCGGCATTGACCTGGTGGAGCAGCAAATTCGCATCGCCAGAGGTGAAGAGTTGCCGTTCAAACAACAGGAGCTGAGCTTCAAGGGCCACGCTATCGAGCTGCGGGTGTACGCAGAAGACCCCTTCGATAACTTTATGCCGAGTATCGGCAAACTGAAGACTTACCGCCCGCCGACAGGCAAAGGCATTCGCGTGGACGACGGCTACCGGGAGGGTATGGACATTCCGATCTACTACGACCCCATGATCTCCAAATTAATCGCCTACGGAAGAGACCGAAGGGAAGCCATCGAACGCTTGCTGGAGGCCATTGCTGCCTACGACATTGCGGGAGTTGCTACTACGTTGCCCTTCGGAAAATTCGTAATGGAACACGAGGCTTTTGCCTCAGGGAAATTCGACACCCAGTTTGTCAAAAAATACTTCACTCCCGATGCTGCAGGAGGCGGCGACCGAAAAGAAGGTGAAGCCGTTGCCCTGCTGGCACTTCAGCTTTTTTTAGAAAGCAAAAAGGCATTGAAAGAGCCGCAGGTAGCACATTCGGATTGGGTGTTGAGGTGAGCACCTCGAAGGAAGATCCTGTTTTTAAAAAAATAGTAACTGACTGTTTAACAGAGGGTGTTTTTGGGGGAAAATTGAAAATTTCTTTCAAGAACAAATTGTGGGAGGAGGCTGTATCAAAAGCCAACTGGTGACGGCCGCTCTCAAATAACATTTCAGAGATGGGCGTTTTTTTTAATATCCATTGGAAATTTTAAAAAATGCCCATCTCTGAGAGCTTGTTTGCGTTTTGGTGCTTGCTTTTAGCCAAGTGACCAAACCCCAAACCAGCTCTTAGGAACGTGCCGGAAATAAGTTGGGTATTTCGGCCAGTGTATTTTGGGGGCTGGCAAGGCAGCGAAATAGGCGCATAGCCTTAGCTACGTAACTATTTCACTAACACAGCCAGCGCCCAAAAGACGCCGCCCAAATGCGTAAGTTATTTCCCACACGTTCCTTAGTTGTGCAAAGTTACCGGTTTGTTGTATTTTCAACAGAAGGCAGCAAGGCAATCCGTAATTTTGGTAGGCGAAACCGGAATTGGTATAAGCGAATTCTCAGGGCGTATATAGAAGTTTGCAAAAGAATTAAATCTGTAAAGAAATGGACGAGAAAATTAAACTCCTATTGTTGCCGGGGCTGTGCTTTTTGCTGTTGTGTACACCAGGGATTTGGGCACAGGAATCGGGCATCGGCCCTGAGCAGGAGCTGATCGGGCTCTCCAATCAAAAATGGCGTTGGATGGCCGACAAAAATGTGGACACCCTGAGCGACCTGTTTCATAAAAATGCAGTTTTTGTTCACATGGGAGGGACCATGTCAAAAGAACAGGAACTAAATGTCATTAAAACAGGAGGTATTTGGTACAAAGAAGCAGAGGTGCATGAGGTAAACCTGCATATTATAGACAACACTGCCATCCTTTTGAGCAGGATAACTTTGTTAGCAGTGGTAGGAGGCCGTGAAGTGACGAACCCATTTGTAGTGACAGAGGTATATATTAAAAACGATATTAACTGGAAGTTAGGATCTATGTCATTTACAAAACTCTTGACGCCGGATTAATAGGCATTAAGCAACTACGTGGAGGCGTGTGGGAGGAAATTGAGGATGTTTTTGGGGGAAAATCGAAAGCTTTTCAAAAAAACTTCTGCTAAGAGCTTGTTTGCGATTTGGTCACTTGGCTAAAAAGCGGCCCTTTTACGCCACTTTTCCCCCTTTTTTCAGTTCCGTAGCGCTGCTACGCAACGGAAAAAAGGAGAAGAATTGACGAAAAATTGCTCGTTTTCAGATGCTTTTTAGCCCCGTAAGCTCTATTCAAACAGTATCCCGGCTCAAGCACCAAGTCGCAAACAAGCTCTAAGAAGTTACAACATTTTAATATGATGAAAAAAACAGGAATTGCACTGGTGCTGCTGCTGTGCATATCTTGTGCTGGAGCGCAGCATTCCCAAAAACCGAATTACACCGCGGCCATAAAAACGACATCAGGAAAAGTGCGTGGCGTCATGGAAGATGGTATTTCAAGTTACAAGGGCATTCCCTATGCGGCTCCCCCCACAGGAGCAAACCGCTGGAGGCCTCCTCAACCTTTAACTCCCTGGAAGGGTGTTCGCGATGCCATTGAATTCTGTGCTGAATGCCCACAAGCAGGTTGGCCACGGGGAGAAGGTATGTCAAAAAATTCCTCCGAAGATTGCCTGTTTTTGAATATTTGGGCTCCTGTTGCTGCCGGTAAAAAGTCGAAACTGCCGGTGATGGTTTGGATTCACGGTGGTGGATTTGTTGCAGGCAGCGGAGGGGGGCCTGGTTTTACGGGGGCTTCATTTGCAAAACAGAATATAATACTGGTTTCTATTAACTATAGATTAGGGCGGCTGGGATTCTTTGCCTTTCCGGCTCTGAGCGAAGAGTACCCTGACGAGTACAAGGGAAACTATGGATACATGGACCAAATTGCCGCATTGCAATGGATCCAGAAAAACATTGCTTCCTTTGGAGGAAACCCTGAAAACATCACCTTCTTTGGAGAATCTGCAGGTGGTGTTTCGGTGCATTCCCTGTTGACCATTCCGGCTGCAAAGGGTCTTTTTCAAAAGGCTATCATTGAGTCAGGAGGAGGCAGGGATGGAGTGCTGACCGGGCGGCCCATCAACCGGGAAAACGCCGATAAGCATTATCCCGTGTCCGCAGAAACTATCGGAGTTAATTTTGCTAAAAGACAGCATATCAATGGGTTTGATTCCAGGGCATTGGAGCTACTTCGGGGCCTAAGCGCGGCAGAAATCGTGGATGGAGGCCAGGAAACGGATGGGCCAGGCGGACCACTTACCTATCCAGGGCCTATCCTCGACGGGAAACTGGTGGTTGAAACTGCTGAAACAGCCTATCAGGCAGGGCGACAGGCCCATGTTCCAATTATCATCGGCTCCAACAGTGCGGAAGTGCCCGCAGGCTTTGTCAATGCAGACTCAAAAGAGGAGTTGTTAGCCTTGTTTGGCGCATACCAGGAAGAAGCTGTCGCTGCTTACGATGCAGATGGAAAAACGGAATTTGCCAAAATGCTGAGTCTGGTAAATACAGATAAGGTTTGGGCAGAACCTGCGCGGTTTACGGCACGGGCATTTGTGGCTCAATCAACACCAGCCTATCTGTATCTTTTTTCTTATGTTGCGGATTCGATGAAAGAAAGAATGAGATTTGGAGCATTTCACGCCTCAGAGATTCCTTATGTGTTTGACAATCTCATAGAAAGAGATGGGTTTTCAGCATCCTCAAAAGACAGGGAGGTAGCCAGAATGATGAACACCTACTGGGCTAACTTTGCCAGGACGGGCAATCCCAATGGCGAAGGCCTGCCGCTATGGCCGGTTTTTGACATTAAAAAAAATGAAGTATTTGAGTTCCGGGAAGATGGTTCAGCAGTAAATACCACCGATAGCAGGAAAGCCCGCTTAGACCTTATGGAGAAATGGGCAGAGAATCAATAACTTAAAGGACAGGTTGAAAATAACTCCCCCATTTGGCTCAGGGCATTTCGGACGCCGGCTGCTGTAGTGAGCAAATTGTGCAGGGCTACCATGCACCGATTCCCGTTCCTTCCTCTCTCCCAGGATGCGCTCGCCGGGGTATTCAATTTGTTGTCGTCACGGTTTATAAAAAAATCAGACTGATCATGATTCGAGAAGCAATAGCAATAATAGCGGCGATTTTTATTGCTGCAGGCTGCCAGACTGCTGGCAAAATGACCGACAGTGAAAGCAAATATATTGTGCTGAAAGAGCAGGGCAGTTTTGCTGCAGGGGGTACAGTAATATCAGCTCCCGGAGCTTTCAACCCCTATAAACCCACTTCGGAAGGCCAGACTTTCCACGGGGATCACGCTTATGTATTTTATCAGATACCTGCAAAAGCGAGGTCGTTGCCTTTAGTGATGTGGCATGGAATCGGGCAGTTTTCCAAAACATGGGAGACTACACCCGATGGGCGTGAGGGCTTCCAGAACATATTTCTCCGCCGTCATTTCAGCGTATATGTATTGGATCAGCCCAGGAGAGGGAATGCCGGTCGCAGCACCGAAGCTGCTCAAATAGTGCCAACACCAGACGAGCAGCAGTGGTTTACCGTTTTTCGCTTAGGTATTTGGCCGGAATATTTTGAAGGGGTGCAGTTTGCCCGTGACTCTGGCACGCTCAGCCAATACTTCAGGGCAATGACGCCGAGCATTGGCCCCATTGACTATGATGTGAATACAGATGCGGTGTCTGCTATTTTCAATCGCATTGGCCCTGGTATTCTGATCACTCACTCTCACAGCGGGGGAATGGGCTGGCTGACCCGGACAAAAAATGAAAATGTAAAAGCCATTGTTTCCTATGAACCCGGGAGCATGTTCATTTTTCCGGAAGGCGAGGTACCTCCGCCTATCGAAAGCACCTCCGGTGCCCTTGAGGCTGCCGCAGTTCCCCTGTCCGATTTTTTGAAGCTCACGGAGATCCCCATCGTCATTTATTACGGAGACTTTATTCCCGAAGAGCAATCCCCTGTTCCTGGTATTGATGGCTGGAGAGCCAGATTGGAAATGGCGAGGTTGTGGAGAGATGCCGTTAACAGGCATGGCGGCGATGTCACCCTTGTCCATCTGCCAGAGGTAGGCATCAAAGGCAACACCCACTTTCCTTTCTCAGATCTCAACAACCTGGAAGTAGCAGATTTGCTGTCGAAATGGCTGCACGAAAAGGATTTGGACAGATAAGGAGCGTGCCGGAAAATGAAATCCGTGATTTTGGTAGGCAAAACAGCAATTGGTATAAGTACAGGCTGTATTTTATAGCTGAACTTTGTGTTGGTAAACTTATGCAGGGAAGTCGAAACAAACTCTAAAAGGAGAGGAAAGGAAGAGAAAAAAGTTTTCTTTGTTCTGGGCGGAAAAGACACCTTTTTAGCTCGGTTAGGAACGTGCCGGAAATAAGTTGGGTATTTCGGCCAGTGTATTTTGGGGGCTGGCAAGGCAGTGAAATAGGCGCATAGCCTTAGCTACGGAACTATTTCACTAACACAGCCTGCGCCCAAAAGACGCCGCCCAAATGCGTAAGTTATTTCCGACACGTTCCTAAGCTCCATTCAAACAGCATCTCGGCTCAAGCACCAAAACGCAAACAAGCTCTAAAGCATAAAGCAC
>WBZO01001520.1_pt1 | contig 35623 bp, 38 predicted proteins | sample 5204261 | NCBI WGS metagenome assembly WBZO01 (sample SAMN12412400, study PRJNA552823) | activated sludge metagenome | isolation source: activated sludge from anammox sidestream of wastewater treatment plant... | place: USA: North Carolina | collected 2017-09
GCCACGACCGCGGCGACGTACGCGTGGAGCACCGCGAGCGGGCTCACCCCGTCGATCCACATCATCGTGGTGGTGGTGTCGCCCACCACGCTGCCCGAGCCGCCGGCGTTCGACGCCGCGACGATGGCGGCCAGGTAGCCGATGTGCACCTTGCCGCGGAACACGGTGTGCGCCATCGCCCCGCCGATCAGCGCGGCGGCGATGTTGTCGAGGAACGAGGACAGGACGAAGACGATCACGAGCAGCGCGAACGCGCCCTTCCAGTCGTCGGGCAGGAAGCGCGGCAGCACCTTCGGCACCTCGCTGTCCTCGAAGTGCTTGGAGAGCAGCGCGAACCCGACCAGCAGGAGCAGCAGGTTCGCGAGGATCACCCATTCGTGCGCGAGGAGACTCGCGAACCCGGCAACGCCCGCGCCGGTGCGAAACGGGGCGAACAGGATCTTGTAGAGCGCGATCACCACGAGCCCGGTGAGGGCCACCTGCAACGTGCGGTGATGGAAGAGCGCCACCCCGACGAGCGTCAGCGCGAACAGGAAGAAGTCGATCGGGATCCCGAACAGCGTGGGCAGCGCAACCGACGTCATCGTCTCCCCCATTCCTCGCGTGTGAGCGCGCGCGGGTCGAGGCCCGCGCCGGAAGGCGCGATTATACGTACGCTGCGCGCGCCGGCGCCGCTCCAACCCGTACAATCGCGCCGCCCCGTTCCGTCCGACCCGCGCCCGCGTGACCGCGACGATCGCACTGCCGCTCGCCATCCTGCTGCCGCTCGTGCTCGGCACGGCCGTCGCGCCGCTCGCGGCGCGCCGCGCGCGCGCCGCGGCGGTTTGGACCGCCGCCGCCGTCACCGCCGCAGCGGCGCTGATCCTCGCCGCAGCGGCGCCCCCCGTGCTCGCGGGCGGCGCCGTGCAGGCGTTGTGGCCGTGGATTCCCGCGCTCGGCCTGAACGTCGCGCTCAGGCTCGACGGCCTCGGGCTGCTCTTCGCCGGGCTGATCCTCGCGATCGGCCTGCTCGTCATCCTCTACGCGCACTACTACCTCGGCAGCCGCGACCCCGCCGGAAAATTCTTCGGGCTGCTGATGCTGTTCATGGCGGCGATGCTCGGCGTCGTCCTCGCCGACAACCTGCTGCTGCTGGTCGTCTTCTGGGAGCTCACCAGCGTCGCCTCCTTCCTGCTGATCGGCTACTGGAGCGAGCGGGCGGAGTCCCGGCAGGGCGCGCGCATGGCGCTCGCGGTCACCGGCGCCGGCGGGCTCGCCCTGCTCGCCGGGGTTCTGCTCCTCGGCGCCGCGGGCGGCACCTTCGAGATCTCCGCCCTCGCTGCGGCGCGCGACCGCGTGCAGGCGAGCGCGCTCTTCCCGGTTGCGCTCGCGCTGGTCCTCCTGGGGGCGTTCACCAAGAGCGCCCAGTTCCCGTTCCACTTCTGGCTGCCCGAGGCGATGGCGGCGCCGACCCCGGTCTCGGCCTACCTGCACTCGGCGACGATGGTGAAGGCGGGCGTGTTCCTGCTGCTGCGGCTCTACCCGGTGCTGGGCGGCAACGCGCCGTTCGAGTACGCGGCGTGCACCGTCGGCCTCGTCACCATGGTGTTCGGCGCCTACGTCGCGATCTTCAGGCACGACCTGAAGGGCCTGCTCGCCTACTCGACCATCAGCCACCTCGGGCTGATCGTCTTCCTGATCGGGCTCGACTCGCCGCTCTCGGCGGTGGCCGCGGTGTTCCACGTCGTGAACCACGCCACTTTCAAGGCCTCGCTCTTCATGGCCGCCGGAATCGTCGACCACGAGTGCGGCACGCGCGACATGCGCCGCATCAACGGCCTGTGGCGGTACATGCCCTACACCGCGACGCTCGCGATCGTCGCCGCAGCCGCGATGGCGGGCGTGCCGCTGCTGAACGGGTTCCTGTCGAAGGAGATGTTCTTCGCCGAGGCGCTCGGGATGCATCACCTCGGCGTCCTCGGCGCCGTGGCGCCGTACGCGGCGACGCTGGGCGGGGCGTTCGGGGTGGCGTACTCGGCGCGGTTCGTCCACGACGTGTTCTTCAACGGCGCGCCGCGCGGCCTGCCGCGCACGCCGCACGAGCCGCCGCGCTTCATGAAGGTGCCGGTGGAGATCCTCGTCGTGATCTGCATCGCCGTCGGCGTGCTGCCCGCGCTCACCGTGGGACCGGTCGTGGATCTCGCCGCGACCGCGGTGCTGGGAGGCGCGCTCCCGGCGCACTCCTTGGCGCTCTGGCACGGGTTCAACGCGCCGCTCGCGCTGAGCATGATCGCGACCGCGCTCGGGGTCGCGCTCTACTGGGCGCTCGCGCGCAAGTACGACCTGCACCTGCACGCGCCGTCGGGCTGGACCGCGCGCCTGCTGTTCACGCGCGCGCTCGAGGGCCTGTTCGCGGCGTCGGCGCGCCTCACCTCGGCGCTCGAGAACGGCTCGCTGCAGCGGCAGGTCGCGCTGCTCGTGGCGACCGCGGTCGGGCTGGGCGCAGTCGCCTTCGCCGCGGGCGGCAGGCTCGCCGGCGCGCGCGCGCTCCTGCCGGTGACGCCGCTCGCCGCGGCCGCCTGGCTCGTGCTCGTCGCCGCCGCGCTCGGCGTCGTGCGGCTGCACCGCACGCGGCTGACGGCGGTGATCCTGGCCGGCGCAATCGGGCTGGTGAGCGCGCTCGGCTTCGCCTACTTCTCGGCGCCCGACCTCGCGCTCACGCAGCTCGCGGTCGAGGTCGTCACCACCATCCTGCTCCTGTTGGCGCTCGCGGCGCTGCCGCGCACCTCGCCGCGGGAGTCCGGGCCCGGCCGGCGAGCGCGCGACCTCGCGCTCGCCGGGCTGGCGGGGGCCGGCGTCGCGGCGATCGCGTTCGCGGCGATGACGCGCGAGCGCGACTCGATCGCGGGCTACTTCCTCGAGAACGCAGTGCCGAAGGGCGGCGGCGCGAACGTGGTCAACGTGATCCTGGTCGATTTCCGCGGCTTCGACACCTTCGGCGAAATCACCGTGCTCGTGATCGCCGCGCTCGGCGTCGCTGCGCTGTTGACGGGCATGGACACGCACCGCCCGGCGAGCGCTCCCGCGGGCCGGCCCTGGTCCGCGCGGCGCGTTCCGCTCGTCTTCGCCGCCGCAGTGCGCTGGATGCTGCCGTTCGCGCTGCTGGTGTCCGTCTATCTCTTCCTGCGCGGTCACAACGCCCCGGGCGGGGGCTTCATCGCAGCCCTGGTCGTGGCGGCGGGCATCGCGACCGTCTACATGTCGGAAGGCTTCGCGCGCACCGAGCGCGCGATCGCGCTCGACTACGCCCGCGTCGCCGCGCTCGGCGTGCTCGTCGCCGCGGCGACGGGAGCCGGCGCCATCGGGTTCGGCCGGCCGTTCCTCGCGAGCGCCCACGGCCACCCGGCGCTGCCGCCGTTCGGCGAGGTGCCGCTCGCGACCGCGGCGCTGTTCGACCTCGGCGTGTATCTCGCGGTCATCGGCGCGACCCTGCTCATGCTGGTTGAGCTGGCGCGCGTCCCGGGGCGCGACGCGGAATGACCGCTGCGCGGGAGACCCGATGGAGCTCCTAGTCGCCGCCGCGCTCGGGCTGGTGACCGCCTGCGCGGTGTACCTGATGCTGCGCGGGCGCACGTTCCCGGTCGTGCTCGGGCTCGCCCTGCTCGGGTACGCGGTCAACTTCTTCATCTTCGTCGCGGGCGGGCTCGCGGTCGGCGCGCCGCCGCTCGTCGCCGACGGCGCCGCCGCCTACGCCGATCCCCTGCCCCAGGCGCTCGTGCTGACGGCGATCGTGATCGGGTTCGGAACCACCGGGTTCCTCCTCGCGCTCGCGCTGCGCGCGCGCGCGGCGACCGGCTCCGACCACGTCGACGGGGAGGAGCCGCGTTGACCGCGCACGCGCTCGTCCTGCCGGTCCTCCTGCCCGCGGTCGCCGCCGTGCTCATGCTGCTCGCCGGCGAGCGGCGGCGCGCGGTGCAGCGCGCGCTCGGGTTCGTCTCCTGCTTCGCCCTCGCGGCCCTCGCGACCGCGTTCCTGGCGCAGAGCGCGTCAGGCGAAGTGCTCGCCTACTTCCTGGGCGGCTGGGCGGCGCCGTTCGGGATCGCGCTCGTCCTCGACCGCCTCGCCGCGCTCATGCTCGCCCTGACTGCCGTGGTCGGGACCGCGGCCCTCGTCGCCGCCGCAAGCGGCGCGGAGCCGGTGGACGTGCGCGGCCGCTGGTTCCATCCGCTGTTCCAGTTCCAGCTGATGGGCCTGAACGGCGCGTTCCTGACCGGCGACCTCTTCAACCTGTTCGTGTGCTTCGAGATCCTCCTGATCGCCTCCTACTGCCTGCTCGCGCACGGCCAGGGCGTCGCGCGCCTGCGCTCGGCGGTGCATTTCGTGGTGATCAACCTTGCCGCCTCCGCGCTCTTCCTCCTCGGCATTGCGACGCTCTACGCGGTCACCGGCACCCTCAACATGGCCGACCTCGCGCTGCGGGTGCCGGCCGTCGCGCCGCACGACGCCGGGCTGGTGCGCGCGGGCGCGCTGCTGCTGCTCGTCGTCTTCGCGGTCAAGGCGGCCGCGTTTCCGCTCTACCTGTGGCTGCCGGCCGCCTATACGGCGGCGGCGGCGCCGGTGGCGGCGCTGTTCGCGATCATGACGAAGGTCGGGGTCTACGCGATCGTGCGCGTGCACGGGGTCATCTTCGGTCCGGGCGCGGGCGACGCGGCGCTGGTCGCCGCGCCGTGGCTGTTCGCCGCCGCGCTGGCGACGGCGGTTCTCGGCGCCGCCGGCGCGCTCGGCGCCTCCTCGCTCACCCGCATGACCGCTTACCTCACGATCGCGTCGGTCGGCACGCTCCTGATCGCCGTGAGCCTGTTCTCGCCCGCCGGCCTCGGCGCCGCGCTGTACTACCTGCTCCACTCGACGCTGGTCGTGGCGGCGTTGTTCCTGCTCGCCGCCGAGATCGGCGCGCGCCGCGGCGCCGCCGGCGACCGCCTGCAGCGCGGCGCCGCGATCGCGCGGCCGGCCGCGCTCGGGCTGGCGCTGCTCGTCGCCGCGGCGTCGATCGTCGGGCTGCCGCCGCTCTCCGGTTTCGTCGGCAAGCTCATGATCCTCGGCGCCACCGGCGCGCTGCCCGCCACGCCGCTCGTCTGGACGGTGATCCTCGGCACCGGGTTCGCGACGCTCCTCGCGCTGACGCGCGCCGGCAGCGTGCTGCTGTGGCAGCCGGGCGACGCGGGGGCGGCGCCGGGAACAACGACGCCGCGGGCGCTCGTCGTGCCCGCGGCGCTGCTCGCGTGCGGCGTCGCGCTCGCGCTCTTCGCCGCGCCGGTCAAGCGGTTCGCCGACGCCGCCGCGCAGCAGCTCGCCGACACGCCGGGCTACGCGGCGCGGATTCTCGGCGACCGGACGAGGCGCCCCCGATGAGCCGACTCTTCCCGCGCCCGTGGCTCTCCGGCGCGCTGTTCGCGGCGGCGCTGATGTTCTGGGGCGTGGCCCCGCTCCCGCTCGCCGGTGCGGCGCTGCTCGCGCTCGTCCTCCCGCTCGGGCTCGCCCGCGTCGGCGCGCCGTCCAGTCCGCTCGCCCGCCCGGGGCGCGCGGCGCGCCTCGCCGCGGTGGTGCTGTGGGACATCGTGGTGGCGAACGTCGCGGTGGCGCGCCTGGTCCTCGGCCCGCCGGGACGGCTGCGCCCGGCGTTCGTCGCGGTGCCGCTCGACGCGCCGCACCCGCAGGTCGCCGCGGCGCTCGCGATGATCGTGACGATGACGCCGGGAACGGTGTCGGCGGACATCGACGAGGGCTGCACGCGGCTCCTCGTGCACGTGCTCGACACCGGCGACCCCGCGCGCGTGGCGGCCGACATCAAGCTGCGCTACGAGCGCGCGCTCATGGAGATCTTCGGATGCTCGACCTCGCGCTGAACGTCGCGTTCGCCGCCTTCGGCCTCGCGTTCCTGCTCGCGGCGTTCCGGCTCCTGCGCGGCCCGAGCGCGCCCGACCGCATCCTCGCGCTCGACACCCTCTACGTCGACGCGGTCGCGCTCGCGCTCCTGCTCGCGGTGCAGCAAGACAGCGCGGCGTACTTCGAGGTCGCCCTGCTCATCGCGCTGATCGGGTTCGTCTCGACGGTGGCGCTGGCGCGCTTCGTCGCGCGCGGCGACGTGACCGGTTGAGCCGCGATGCGCGCCGCGATCGAGGTCCTGATCTCGCTCCTGCTGGTCGCCGGCGGGTTCTTCGGCCTGGTGGGCGCGATCGGGCTCGTGCGCCTGCCCGACTTCCTGATGCGGCTGCACGCGCCGACCAAGGCGACCACGCTGGGCGTCGGCGGCGCGCTGCTCGCCGCGCTGCTGTACTTCGTCGGCAGCGGGCGGTGGATCGTGCACGAGCTGCTGATCGCGGCGTTCCTCTTCATCGGCGCGCCGGTGTCCGCGCTGATGCTGGCGCAGGCCGCGATCCGCGCGCGCCTGCCCTCGCGCGCTCCGCTCGCGGAGGCGGGCGAGGACGAGGAAAGGCCCGGCTGAGCGTGATCTTCGTGCGCGCTCCGGAACGAAAACCGCGCCGCGGCGCGCCTCCGCCGGGCTACTGCTTGGCCGGCGCCGCTTCGTCCTTCGAATCCGCCGCGCCTTCCTCCGCCGGCTCGCTCGGCGCGAGCAGCGGGTCCTTCTCGAGCGAGCCGGCGTCGTCGACCACCTTCTCGACCGGTGCCTCGCGCGCCATCCGCTGCAGGTACTCGGGGAAGGCGGTGGCGATCTGCGGAAACACGATGACGAGCGCGATCGCGACGATCTGCAGCAGCATGAACTGGAACATGCCCTTGTAGATCGTCAGCAGGGACCACCCCGGGACCACCTGCTTGAGGTAGTAGGCGGACATCGCGACCGGCGGCGAGAGATACGCGGTCTGGAGCACGACCGCCACCAGCGCGCCGAACCAGACGAGATCGAACTTGAGCGCCGCGACCACCGGGTAGAAGATCGGCAGGAACACCAGGATGATCGCCGGCCACTCGAACGGCCACCCGAGCAGGAAGATCAGCACGACGACCACGATCAGCATCGCGAACGGCGGCAGCGGCAGCGCGAGCAGCGACTCGGTGATCCAGTTGGCCGTTCCGAGGCGCGCGAACACCGCCCCGAAGATGTTCGACGTGACCGCGAGCAGCAGCACCATGCTCGAGGTCGCCATCGCGCTCAGCAGGGCCCGCTTGAGCCCGGAGAACGTGAACTTGCGGAAGGCGATCGAGAGGACGATCGCGCCTGCCGCGCCCATCCCGGAGGCCTCGGTCGGCGTCGCGAGGCCGGCGAGGATGGTGCCGAGCGTCGCGGCGATCAGCCCGCCGAGCGGCAGGATGCCGATCGCGACCTCCTTCAGGATCACCCAGGCCGAAGTCACGCGCTCGACCTTCGGCACCGGCGGCCCGAGCTTCGGGTCGAGGTAGCTGCGCAGCAGCAGGTAGACGACGTAGATGCCGGCGAGCAGGAACCCCGGCCCGAACGCGGCCGCGTAGAGGTCGGCGACCGACACCCCGAGCACCGGCCCCATCACGATCAGCATGACCGAGGGCGGGATGAGGATGCCGAGCGTCCCGCCGGCGGTGATGGTGCCGGCGGCGAGCTGCGCGTCGTAGCCGGTCCGGTTCATGATCGGCGCGGCCATGATCCCGAGCACCGTCACCGCGGCCCCGACGATGCCGGTCGCCATCGCGAACACCGCGGCGGTGAGCACCACGACCAGGAACAGCGCCCCGCGCACCGGCGCGAGCAGCAGCCGGAACGCGGTGAACAGGCGCTCCATCAGGCCGCCCTGCTCGGTGATGAAGCCCATGAAGATGAACAGCGGCACCGCCGCGAGCAGCTCCTCCTTCATCATCCCGATGGTCTGGAAGTACGCCAGGTCGAAGACCACGTGCCCGAGCCCGAAGTAGCCGAACACGAGCGCGAGGAACAGCAGCGTGAAGCTGATCGGGAAGCCGATGAAGATCGCGCCGATCATCACCACCAGCATGACGAGGCCGAGGAACGCGAGTCCGGTCATCGCCGCGCCTCCCGCCCCCGCCGCGCCGGCGGCGCGATGCGCGCGCCGGGCAAGGCGGGGCGGACGTTCGCGCTGCCGCAGTTCCCCGGCGCGCCGGGGTGCCGCGCCGGCGGGCTCATACCTCGACCTTTTCCTTGCGCTCGAGCTCCATGCCGGTGCGCGCCGCCCACAGGCTCTTGATCGTCTCGGACACGCCCTGTATCAGCAACAGCAGGCACGCGAGCGGAACGACCATCTTGTACGGCCACAGGAGCGGCCGCCAGGGCGTCTGCTCCGAGGTCTCGTTGATCGTCCATGCGTAGTAACCCTCGTTCCAGCTGACCGCGAGGAAGAGGATGAAGGCGGGGAAGAAGAGCACGAGGTACGCGATCGAGTCGATGATCCCCCGCGTCCGCACCGACCAGCGCTCGAAGAAGAAGTCGGTGCGGATGTGGGCGCCCTTGTGCAGCGCGTAGGCGCACCCGAGCATGAACAGCGTTCCGTACAGCATGTAGGTCACGTCGAACGACCAGATCGTCGGCGCGTCGAAGACGTAGCGCGCGATCACCTCGTAGCACACCGCCAGGACGAGCGGGATGCTGAGCGACGCGATCCAGAGCCCGGTCGTGTCGGTGAACCTGTCGATCGTGCGGACGAGCTTGACCAGCGTCGGAGACGGCTCGGGCATCGGCGCTTCCCCTCGATGGACTGGGCGCGGCCGGACCGCCCGCGCGCGTGCGGTCCGGCCCCTTCTTCCGGTTGCGCTCGCGCCCGGGGCCGGGCGCGAGCCGCCGGGCGGCGCCGGATCAGTTCTTCTTCGCCGCCGCCTTGCCGGCCGCCGCCTTCTCCGGGAAGTAGTAGTTCGCCGCGAACGAATAGGGCGGAAAGTAGAAGCGCTTCGCCGGCACCACCACGCTGGCGTAGGCGCGCTGCGAATCGAGCACCTTCTTGAAGAAGGGGTTCTTTTCGCTCTCCTCCTTGGCGAGCGCGTCCCAGGTCTTGAGGAACTCGACCAGGACCTCCGGCGGCGTGCGCAGGATCTGCACGTTGTGCTTCTCCTGCAGCTCCTTCAGCGCCTCCGCGTTCTGCTTCTGCCAGCGCGCCCACCAGCGGTAGAAGGTCTCGGTCGCCGCCGACTTGATCCACTCCTGCTGCTGGGCGTTGAGGCTCTTCCACACGTCGCCGTTGAACAGCAGCTCGGCGATCGTCACGCTCTCGTGCATGCCCGGGGTGTAGTGGTACTTCCACACGTTGTGGAACCCGAGCCGCAGGTCCTCCACCCCGCCCACCCACTCGGCGCAGTCGATCACGCCGCGCTGCGCCGAGGGGATGATCTCGCCGCCGGGCATGTTCACCGTCTGCATCCCCATGCGCTGCCAGACCTCCGCGGCGATGCCGGTCTGCCGGCACTTCATGCCCTTGAAGTCCGCGAGGCTCTTGATCGGCCGCTTGAACCAGCCGAACGCCTGCGGGCCGGCAGGCAGGACCGGGAACGCGACGACGTTGAGCTTCAGCTCCTTCTGGTAGAACTCCTGGTAGAGCTCCAGGCCGCCGCCTTCGTACATCCAGCCCATCGCGTCGATGAAGTCCATGCCGAAGGTGCCGCCGGGACCGCCGGTGAAGAGGACCGCAGCCTTGTTCTTGCCGGTCCAGTAGGCCGCCCAGGCGTGCGCGCCGTCGAGCACCTTCTTGTGCGTCGCGTCCAGGACCTCGAAGGCCGGCACGACCTGGCCCGCGGGCATCGTCTCGATCTTCAGCGTGCCGGCCGAGAGCTTGCCGACCCGGTCCGCCCACATGGTGAAGTTCTCGTACAGCGTGAGCGACGCCGGCCAGGTGGCCTGCATCTTCAGCGTGGTGGGCGCCTGCGCGTGCGCGGTCATGCTGCCCAGGGCGAGCGCACCGACGGCGAGCGCGCCCAGAGCGGCCGCGCGCGCGCGCGGCCATCCGGCCGGATGTCTCATGGTCCTCCTCCTCCTCAACGACGATTCACGAGCCGCCAGGGCGCTTCGCACGCTGGGTGCGCTGGGCCCCCGCGACCCCTCCTGGTGACTGCGGCGCGACGCGGCCCCTCCAAGACCGCGCAGCGCCGGGGCCTGCGCCCGCTCGCAAGGCCGGGGCTGGCTCCGCACGGGCGGAGTAAGCCCGACTTCCCCCGGGGTGTCAACTGCGGTGCGGTGCGCCCGGCCCGCGCCCGCTCGCGCGCCGTTCAGGTGGCGGCGCGGACGAGGATCATGTGGACCCGGTACGGCCCGTGCGCGCCGAGCACGATCGTCTGGTCGATGTCGCCGGTGCGCGAGGGCCCGGAGATGAAGTTCACCAGGCGCGGCAAGCGGCCAAGCTCGGCCCGGGCGCGCGCCCAGCCGTCCTCCATGTGCTGCACGATGCGTCCGGTCGGCACCACCGCAATGTGCGTCTCGGGCAGCAGGCTCGCCGCCGCAGGGGTCTCCGGGCCCGACACCACCATCAGGGTTCCGGTCTCGGCGAGCGCCGCGAAGACCCCGGTGACGCCGACCGCGTCGCGATCCTCCGCGCCGCGCGCCTCGAGCGCGAGCCCGGCGCCCGCCCAGTCGAGGCCTGCGAGCGCGGGCGAGACGCAGCCGGACCGGGGCAGGCCGTGCGCGGCGAGATAGCGCGCGGCGGCGCCCGGCACCTCGGCCAGGCGCTCGACCAGGTCGGTCGTGCTCTGCATCGCCTCGGCGCGGGCGCGAAACCCGGCGACGAGGTCGTGGTCCACCGCCGGGAGCGGGCCGCGCGGATGCGCGGCGATGTAGGTCTCCACCGCGGCGAGCTCCGCCTGAGCGGGGCGGCTCGCCGCGCCGCGCCCCTGCGCGCGGCGGATGCGCGCGAGGATCTCCCTGCGGGCGCGGTCGCTGTCGCCGATCGCCATCGCGTGCGGCGGCTTCAGTCGATCGCCTTGACGATCTCCTCGACCACCTTCTTCGCGTCGCCGAAGACCATCATCGTCCGGTCCATGTAGAAGAGCGGGTTGTCGAGGCCGGCGTAGCCGGCGGCCATCGAGCGCTTGTTGACGAGCACCGTGCGCGCCTTGTGCGCCTCGATGATCGGCATGCCGTAGATCGGGCTGCCCTTTTCCTCCGCGAGCGGGTTCACCACGTCGTTCGCGCCGAGCACGAAGGCGATGTCGGTGGTACCGAGGTCGGAGTTGATGTCCTCCATCTCGAACACCTGCTCGTAGGGCACCTCGGCCTCGGCGAGCAGCACGTTCATGTGCCCCGGCATGCGCCCCGCGACCGGGTGGATCGCGTAGCGCACGTTCACCCCCTTGGCGATGAGCTTCTGCGCCATCTCCTTCACCGCGTGCTGGGCGCGCGCCACCGCCAGGCCGTAGCCGGGAATGATCACCACGCTCTCGGCGTTGCCGAGCAGGAAGGCGACGTCGTCGGCCGACCCGGACTTGACCGTCTTCTGCCCGGTGTCGGCGGCGGCGCTGCCCTCGGCGGCGCCGAACCCGCCCAGGATCACGCTGAAGAACGAGCGGTTCATCGCGCGGCACATGATGTAGGACAGGATCGCGCCCGAGGAACCGACCAGCGACCCGGCGATGATCAGCATCGGGTTGTTGAGCGAGAAGCCGATCCCGGCCGCGGCCCAGCCCGAGTAGCTGTTCAGCATCGAGATCACCACCGGCATGTCGGCGCCGCCGATCGGGATGATGATCAGCACCCCGAGCACGAAAGCAAGCGCGGTCATCGCGATGAACGGCGGCCACTGCGCCTGCGGGGCGGCGAGGAAGAACGCCACCCCGAACGCGATCATGGCGATGCCGAGCGCGAGGTTGAGCAGGTGCTGGCCCTTGAACACCACCGGGGCGCTGGAGAACAGGCGGAACTTCTTGCCCAGCCCGGCGAGCTTGCCGAAGGCGATGACCGAGCCGGAGAAGGTGATCGCGCCGACGAAGGTGCCGATGAACAGTTCGAGCTTGTTGCCGGTCGGGATCGGGTCGGGCAGGCCGAACGCGGCCGGGTTGTTGACCACCGCGATCGCGATCAGCACCGCCGCCATGCCGACGAGCGAGTGCATCGCCGCGACCAGCTCGGGCATCTGGGTCATCTCGACCCGGCGCGCGACCACCGCGCCGATGGCCCCGCCGATCAGGATCGCGACCAGGATGAGCTCGACGCGCTGCGTCGTGGCGAGCGTGACCAGGACGGCGATCGCCATCCCGACCATGCCGAACAGGTTGCCGCGGCGCGCGCTCTCGGGGTGCGACAGGCCCTTCAGCGCCAGGATGAAGAGCACGCTGGCGGCGAGGTACCACAGGGCGAGCTGGTTGGCGGTCATGGCCTAGCCCTTGCCTCCGCCCCGGGGCTCCTTCTTCTTGAACATCTCCAGCATCCGCCGGGTCACCAGGAAGCCGCCGAAGGTGTTGATCGCGACCAGGCCCACCGCGACCGCGCCGATGATCGACCCGGCGTCGATGTCGCGCGGCCCGGCGGCGAGGATCGCCCCGACCATGATCACCGAGCTGATCGCGTTGGTGACGCTCATCAGCGGGGTGTGCAGCGCCGGGGTGACGCCCCAGACCACGTGGTAGCCGACGAAGACCGCCAGCACGAAGACGGTGAGGTTGACGACGGTGGGGTCGATCGCTCCGCTCATGTCCATTTGTCTCCCGGCCTCAGCCGCGCTTGACGACCTGGCCGTCGATGCACACCAGGCTGCCGGCGATCACCTCGTCCTCGCGGTCGAGCTTCAGCGCGCCCGACTTCGGGTCGACCAGCAGGTTGAAGAAGTTGAGCAGGTTGCGCGCGTACAGGCTGGAGGCGTCGGCGCCGACCAGCGCGGGCAGGTTGGCGAGCCCGACGATCTTCACGCCGTGCCTGACCACCACCTTGTCGCGTTCCGACAGCGGGCAGTTGCCGCCCTGCTCGACCGCCAGGTCGACGATCACCGCGCCGGGCTTCATCGCCTTCACCGTGTCCTCGCGGATCAGCACCGGCGCGGGCTTGCCCGGGATGAGCGCGGTGGTGATGACGATGTCCGCCGCCTTCGCGCGCTCGTGCACGAGCTCGCCCTGGCGCCGCTTGTAGTCCTCGCTCATCTCGCGCGCGTAGCCGCCGGCGGTCTCGGCCTGCTTCTTCTCCTCGTCGGTCATCGCCACCTCGACGAACTTCGCGCCCAGCGACTCCACCTGCTCCTTCGCCGCCGGGCGCACGTCGAACGCCTCGATCACCGCGCCGAGTCGCTTCGCGGTCGCGATCGCCTGCAGGCCGGCGACGCCGGCCCCCATCACCAGCACGCGCGCCGCCTTCACCGTTCCGGCGGCGGTCATCAGCATCGGCATGAACCGCCCGTACTCGTTCGCGGCCAGGATCACCGCCTTGTACCCGGCGATGTTCGCCTGCGAGGACAGCACGTCCATCGCCTGCGCGCGCGTGATGCGCGGCAGCCACTCCATCGCGAAGCCGGCGACGCCGGTCGCCGCGAGCGCCTGGATCCCGGCCGCGTCGAACGGGTTCAGGAGCCCGATCAGGATGGAGCCGCGCTTGAGGTGCGCGAGCTCCGCCGTCTCCGGCGCGCGCACCTTGAGCACGATGTCGGCGGCGTATGCATCGGCGGCCGACGCGACGATCGTCGCGCCGGCGCCCTGGAACTCGGCGTCGGGCGCGGCGGCGTTGACGCCCGCCCCCGACTGCACGAGCACCTGGTGCTTGCCGCCGGCCGCGAGCTTCTTCACCGTCTCGGGGGTCGCGGCGACGCGCGTCTCGCCCGGACGAGTCTCGGCAGGAACGCCGATGCGCATGGAGATCCCCCTCGTCTGCAGGAACGCCGGCGGTGTTGTTGTCGCGGTCCGGCGCTTCGAGCGGACGATGATACCTCAGAGCGCCGCGGCGCCAAAGAACGCCGCGTCCCGTTCGCGGCCCGGCGCCCGCGGCGGCGAGCGCGCGGAGATCCGCAGATCCTAGGTGCGGCCGGGAACGCGCCAGCGCCGCTCCGCGAGCTCGAACACCCCCTGCAACGCCAGCGCCAGCACCGCCGCCGGCACCGCGCCGGCGACGAGGAGCGCGTGGTCGTTGAGCGCGAGCCCCTGCACGATGCGCTCGCCGTAGCCGCCCGCGCCGATGAACGCGGCGATGGTCGCGGTGCCCACGTTGATCACCGCCGAGGTCTTGATCCCGGCGAGGATCGTCGGCCGCGCGAGCGGCAGCTCGATCGCGAGCAGCGTGTCGCGCGCGGGCAGGCCGAGCGCGCGCGCCGCCTGCCGCACGCCGTGCCCGACGCCCGCGAGCCCGGCGTGGGTGTTGCGCACGATCGGCAGCAGCGCGTAGAGGAAGAGCGCGATCAGCGCCGGGAGCGTGCCGATGCGGTCGAGCGCGGCGATCAGGAACGCGAGCAGCGCGAGCGCCGGCACCGTCTGGATCACGCCGACCGCCGCGAGGATCGGCTGCCCCGCGGCCCGCACCCTGAACGCGAGCACGCCGAGCGGCACGCCGAGCGCGACCGCGGCCGCGAGCGAGGCGAGCACGAGCAGGAGATGCTGCCCGGTGAGCGCTGCGAGGTCCGGGCCGAACAGCGCCGCGAGGTAGCCGCGCTGTGCGGCGGCGGCGGCGCCCGCGCCGGCGTCGAAGAAGGACGCCGCCGCCTGCCCGAAGGTCTTCCCCTCGAGCTCGACCGCGGCGTTGAGCCGGATCATGCGCGCGGCGTCGATCTGCCCCGCGAGCGCCGCGAGCCCCTGCCAGGCGCGCGGCGCGCGCTGCGGGAGATCGCGCCGGTAGAGGAGCACCGCGTCGTACTGCGGGAAGTAGCCGCGGTCGTCCGCGAGCACGCGCAGCCCGAAGCGCTCGATCTTCGCGTCGGTCGAGTAGACGTCCATCACGTCGATGCGCCCGGCGGCGATCGCCTCGTAGGCGAGGCCGTGGTCGAGCCCGGCCGGGGTCGCCTGCGGCAGGCCGTACGCGCGCCGCAGGCCCGGCCAGCCGTCGGCGCGCGCGATGAACTCCTGCGACAGGCCGAGCCTGAGCGCGGGGTGGAGCGCGAGGTCGGAGAGGGTGCGGATTCCCAGGCGTTCGGCGCGGTCGGCGCGCATCGCGAGCGCGTAGGTGTTGTTGAAGCCGAGCGGCACGCCCGCCCCGAGCCCGAGCGGCGCGAGCCGGCGGTCGAGCTCGCCGAGGGGCGGGTTGCCCTCGAGCTTGAGGATTTCGCGCGCGATCGTGCCGGTGTACTCGGGGTAGACGTCGATCGCGCCCGAGCGCAGCGCGGCGAACACGATGCCGGTGTTGCCGAGACCCGGCTCGAACTCGGCGCGCGCGCCCGCGCGCGCCGCCGCCTCGCGCAGGATCGCGCCGAGGATGTAGGACTCGGTGAAGCGCTTGGAGCCGACCACGACCGTCTCCGCCGCGCCCGCCGCCGCGCTCGCCGCGAGCGCGGCGCAGAGCACGAGCGCCCGCACGCCCCGCCTCACGCGGCGACGCCCACGCGCTGCGCGGACTCGCCGAGAAACTGCAGCTCGGCGAGGCGCGCGTACAGCCCGCCCTGGCGCACCAGCTCGGCGTGCGTGCCGGTGGCGACGACGCGGCCGCGCTCCATGACCACGATGCGGTCGGCGTTCTGCACCGTGGCCAGGCGATGGGCGATGACGAGCGTCGTGCGCCCGCGCATCAGGCGCTCGAGCGCGAGCTGCACCGCCCGCTCGCTCTCGGCGTCGAGCGAGCTGGTCGCCTCGTCGAGCAGCAGCACCGGCCGGTCGGCGAGCAGCGCGCGCGCGATCGCGAGCCTCTGGCGCTGCCCCCCCGAGAGCCGCACGCCGCGCTCGCCGAGGAACGTGTCCAGGCCGCGCGGCAGGCGCTCCACGAACTCGAGCGCGTACGCCGCCTCGCACGCCGCCCGCACCTCCGCCTCGCTCGCCTCGGGCCGGGCGTAGCGCACGTTCTGCGCGACGCTCGCGCCGAAGATCACCGGCTCCTGCGGCACCAGGGCGAAGCGCCGGCGCAGGTCGGCGAGGTCGGCGCGCCGCGCCTCCACCCCGTCCACCAGCACCGCGCCCTCGTCCGGGTCGTAGAAGCGCAGCAGCAGCTGGAACACCGTCGACTTGCCGGCGCCCGAGGGCCCGACCAGCGCGACCTTCTCGCCCGGCGCGACCGCGAGCGTCAGGTCGGCGAGCGCCGGGGCCTCGCGCCGGGCGGGATAGGCGAAGGTGACGCGCTCGAGGCGCACTTCGCCGCGGGGCGGTCGCGGCAGCGGCTGCGGCGCGGGCGGGGAGGCGATCGCCGGCCGCTCGGCGAGGAGCTCCATCAGCCGCTCGGTCGCGCCCGCCGCCCGCTGCAGGTCGCCCCAGACCTCCGCCAGCGTGCCCGCGCCGCTGCCCACGATCGCGGCGTAGAACACGAACGCGGAGAGCTCTCCGGCGGAGAGCCGGCCGGCGAAGACGTCGTGCCCGCCGATCCAGAGGATGGAGCCGATGCCGCAGAACGCGGTGAGCAGCACGGCGGCGAAGAGCAAGCCGCGGTGGCGGATGCGCGCGACCGCCACGTCGAGCGCGCCCCGCGCGCGCGCGGCGAGCTGGCGGCGGTCCTCGTCCTCGTGCACGTAGGCCTGCACCGTGCGCACCTCGTGCAGCGCCTCGTCCACGTAGGCGGCGACCTCCGCGATGCGGTCCTGGTTGGCGCGCGCGAGATGGCGCACGCGCCGGCCGAGGAAGAACGCGGGCGCGAGCGCCGCGGCGGTGCCGACGAGCGTCAGCGCGGCGAGCTTCGGGCTGGTGATCACGAGCAGCGCGACGGCGCCGATCATCATGAGCAGGTTGCGCAGGAACATCGACACGCCCCAGCCGATGACCGTCTCGATCAGCGTCACGTCGCTGGTCAGGCGCGCGACGATCTCGCCGGTCTGGCGCGCCTCGAAGAACGCCGGGGACTGCCGCAGCACGTGCCCGAACACCGCGACGCGGATGTCGGTGACGATGCGCTCGCCGGTGGTCATCATCAGGAAGTAGCGCAGGTAGCTCGCCACCGCCATGACGAGCGCCACGGCGACGAACGCGGCCAGCGCGGCGTCGAGCTCGCGCGGCTCGCGGCTGCCGAACCCCGAGTCGATGACCGACCTCAGCCCCTGCCCGAGCGCGAGCACCGCGCCCGCGGCCACCAGCAGCGCGAGCAGCGCGGCGGCGATGCGCCACCGGTGCGGCGCGGCGAAGGCGGCGAGCCGCGCGAGCTGCGCGAGGTCGCGGCCCTGCGGACGGTCGGGAAGCGGAGCGGCAGCCACTGCGGTCGCGGACGGGGCCGGGTCGGGACGATTCTAGCCCGCGCGCAGGCGCGTCAGGCGCTGCGGAAGCGCGTCGTCCGGACGATCACGATCGCCGCCAGCGGCAGCAGGAACCCGAGCGCGATCGAGATCAGCAGCAGGTGGCCGAGCTGGCTGTAGTCCTGCGCCACCTGGATCGCCCCGGTGGCGTGGTCCTTCACCGCGCGGCTCACGGTGAACGCCTGGTTCAGGTACTTCGTGCCGAGCGCGGACGCCGACAGCGCGAGGTTCGTGAACGAGGCCATGACCGCGAAATAGGTCGCCTTCAGCCGGTCGGGCGCCGAGCGCGCGATCCACGCGAGCATCGGCACCATCGCGATCTGGCCGAGGGGGGACTCGAGCGCGGTGTCCACGAGCGCGATGAAGCGCGCGTCGACGACCCCGCCGGTGTGGCGCGCGGTCCACTCGTGCAGGCCGTAGTACATCCCGACCGTCGGCGCCGCGAGAAGGGTGCCGACGATGGTGAGGAAGCCGACCACGTACGCGATCGACCTCTCGGCCATGAAGCGGCGGAAGACGAACAGGCCGACGAGCGTCAGCACGTTCGAGAGCAGCCCGAGCTTGGCGAGGAACTGCTGGTCGAACTTGAGGACGTCGATCGTCCACCAGCTGTAACCCGGGCCGGGGCCGGGCAGCGCGCGGAACACGAAGATCACGAACGCGGTGCCGACGAGCGTGGCGCGCGCCTCGGGCGAGAGCTCGCGCACCAGCCGCCAGATCAGGAACAGCACGATCGCCATCGACGCGCCGAACACGATCTCCTGCGCCCCCGGCACCTTGCCCAGGCCGACGCTGAGGCTGACGACGGCGTAGAGCAGGCCGCCGCCGAGGATCCACCAATTGACCGGCGGGCGCTCGGCATGCGGGTTCAGCATCGCCGCGGCGCGCTCGGGCGCAACGCCGTGCGCCACGAGGCGCCCGAGGTCGCGGCGGCGCAGCCACCCGGCCAGCAGGACGCCGACGATCGAGACGACCGGGATCGCGAGCGCGAGCTGGTAGGCCCGGCGGTAGACCGCGACCTTGTCGCTCTCGGACATCGACTCCACGCCGGCGAAGAGCCAGACGTTGAGGGCCGCGACCAGCACCAGGCCGCCGATCACCGCGACCCGGCCGAGCGTCTGCATCGTCGTGTGCATCAGCCGCAGCTCCGCCTCGGGCGTCGGCTGCCCGGTGCGGTCGAAGCGCGGCACCGCCTCGACCGTCATGGCGTCGGCGACGGCGTCCTGGAGCACGTACCCGATCGGGCCGAGCAGCGCGGCGATCACGAACCACGCGTCGGCGTCCAGCACGCGCTCCATCGCCGCGCGCTCGCCGATCAGCCCGAGCATGATCAGGAAGCTCCCCGCGATCAGCGCCGCGCCGAGGTAGACGAGCCCGGCCTTGCGCTTCCACATCAGGTCGACGAGGTGCCCGACCGGCATCTTCAGCGCCCACGGGATGCCCATCCAGAACGCGAGCGCGGCGAGGAACTCCGCCGACAGGCCGAGGTAGTCCTTGACGAAGAACTGGCCGGCGATCGCGGTGATGCCCTGGATGCCGTACGCCACGTACACCATGAGCGGCGGCAGGTACGTGAGCCGCATCTCGCGGCCGAGGTGCAGGAAGTTGCGATCGATCCAGCGCCACAGGGCGCCGCGCGCGCCGGCGGCGGCGGCGGCAGTGGGAGGAATCGGCATCGGGCTCGGGCGGTCTCGGACGGCGCCGCCGGCGCCCGCGCGCTAGCGGATCACTTGGGGCAATCGCCGACGCGACGATACACGAAGCTCATCTTTCCGGCCTGCGCCTTGCCGCCACGCTCCGCGACGAAGTCCTGGGTCATCGAGAAGTGGTCGGGGCCGTGGACCGTGAGCGCGATGTCGGCCTCGTACTTCGTCGGCCGGGTGCACGAGACGTGGAAGGTGCGCGTCGCGCCGGCGACCTTCTCGCCGGAGCTCCGGCAGTCGCTCGACGGGTCGCCCTTCGCCGCGACGCCCTTCAGGTCCTTCACCATCGCCGGCGTGAAGCAGATCCTCTGCGACATGCCCTTGGCCGCCGACATGGTGAACTCCCACAGGCCGGGGCGGATCTCCGGCGCCTGCGCGGCGGCCGGCGCGGCGGCCGCGGCGAGGGCGGCGAGGCAGACGACGAGTGGGATCGGGCGCATGACCGCTTCCGCAGGCGAACGCAACGCCGGACAGCCTAGGGAAGCGGCGGCGGCGGCGCAATCGGCGCGCCGGCGTGACTGCGGCGGAATGCGCGCGGCGCCCCGAATCAGCGCGACCGGACGAGCGCGAGCTTCGGCCGGCGCTCGGCCCGGAACTGCTCGAGCAGCTGCGGCTCGTCCAGCAGCAGCCGGCTCTGCTCCACCCCGCGGTGCGCGAGCCAGGCGTTGAACTTCGCGCGCTCGAGCTCGAAGCGGAGGTTCTCCTCCGCCCAGCGCGCGATCTCCGGATCGGGATCGCCGAGCATCGCGGCGAGCTGCGGCGCGAGCTCGCGCGTGAGGTCGAGCGGAATGCGGCGGTGGAACGCGCTGGTCATGGCGCCGAAATTCGCACGCGCGCCCGCACGCGTCCAGCGCGCGCGCCGGATTTTTCCGGGGCTGCAACGAAGATTTACGATCGCGGCCGCGCAACCGGGTCGCCGGCCCCGCGGCGACGCCGCGTGTCCGGCGCCGATGCCGCGCGGGACGCTGCGCGCCCGTCAGCCTCCGAGCCGCGCGTCGAGGTCGACGATCCAGTGCCGCACCGGCACCCCCGCCGCGGCCGCGAGTTGGGTCTGGCAGCCGACGTTCGCGGTGAGGACGGCCTCGGGCAGGCCGGACTCCAGCGCGGCGACGCGGTTCTGCTGCAGGCGCGCCGCGAGCTCGGGCTGCAACAGCGCGTAGGTGCCCGCGGCGCCGCAGCACAGGTGCACGTCCGGGACCGGGGCGAGCTCGTAGCCGAGCTGCGCCAGCACCCCCTCGGTGACGCCCTTCAGCTGCTGCCAGTGCTGCAGCGTGCAGGGCGGGTGAAAGGCGACGCGCGGCCGGGCGCCCGCGCCGAGCAGCGGCGCGAGCCGGCCAGCCTCCGCCGCGAGCACTTCGGAGAGGTCCTTCGTGAGCGCGCTGATGCGCGCCGCCTTGTGCGCGTAGCGCGGGTCGTGCGCGAGGTGATGTCCGTACTCGCGCACGGTCGCGCCGCACCCGGTCGCGGTCATCACGATCGCCTCCGCGCCGGCCTCGACGAGCGGCCACCACGCGTCGACGAGGCGCCGCATGTCGGCGAGCCCCTCGTCCTGGTAGTTCAGGTGGAAGCGCAGCGCGCCGCAGCACCCCGCGCCGGGCGCCTCGACGAGCGAGATGCCGAGCCGGTCGAGCACGCGCGCCGCGGCGGCGTTCGTGTCGGGCGTCAGCGCCGGCTGCACGCAGCCTGCGAGCGCGATCATCCGGCGCGCGTGGCGCGGCGCCGGCCACGGGCCCGCCGCCGGGATCGCCCGCGGCAGCTTGCCGGCGAAGGCCGCCGGCACCAGCGGCCGCAGCCGCATGCCGAGCCGGGTGAGGAGGCCGAAGGCGCGCGCGCGCGGAAACACGGTTGCGACCGCGCGGCGCAGCAGCCGCTGGCCGAGCGGGCGCCCGACGCGCGCCGCCACGACCTTGCGCCCGATGTCCACCAGCACGCCGTACTTCACGCCCGAGGGACAGGTGGTCTCGCAGCTCCGGCAGGTGAGGCAGCGGTCCAGGTGCAGCTGGGTGCGCGCGCTGACCGCGGCGCCTTCGAGCACCTGCTTCATGAGGTAGATGCGCCCGCGCGGCCCGTCGCGCTCGTCGCCGAGCAGCTGGTAGGTCGGGCAGGTCGCGTTGCAGAACCCGCAGTGCACGCACTTGCGCAGGATCGCCTCGGCGGCCTCGCCCTCGCGCGTGCCGCGGATCCAGTCGGCGAGCCGGGTCTGCACCGCTCAGGCGTCCGCGTACATCCGCCCGCGGTTCAGGATGCCGCGCGGGTCGAACTCGGCCTTCAGCCGCCGGTGGATCGTCGCGATCGCCGGCGCGAGCGGATGGAAGACGCCGGCCGACTTGTCCCCGTGCCGGAAGAGCGTGGCGTGCCCGCCCGCGCGCGCGGCCACCGCGCGCACGTGGCGCGCGTCCGCGTTCGAGGCGAGCCAGCGCAGCGCGCCCCCCCACTCGACGAGCGTGCGGCCGGCGAGCCCGAGCGGCGGGGTCGCGGACGGCACCGACAGCCGCCAGAGCGGCTCGGGGCCGGCGAAGAACGGATCGGTCTGCTCGCGCAGCGCGGACCAGAGGCGCGCCGCGCCGGCCGGCTCGACGCGCGCGCCGCCGAGCTTGTCCTGCGCGGCGCGCACCGCGGCGGCGGCGCCGGAGAGGCGCACCGCGAGGCTGCCGTCCGCGTACGCGGTCGCGCTGATCGGCAGCGGGCGGCCCGCCCACCGGTTGGTCGCCTCGATCGCCTTGTCCTCCGGCATCTCGAACTTCAGCGTCGCCTCGGCGACCGGCACCGGCAGCACCTTCAACGACACCTGCGCGAGCACGCCCAGCGTCCCGAGCGCGCCGGCCATCACGCGCGCGACGTCGTAGCCGGCGACGTTCTTCATCACCTGCCCGCCGAAGGAGAGGTCCTGGCCGCGGCCGTCGAGCAGGCGCACGCCGAGCACGAAATCGCGCACCGCGCCGGCCGCGGCGCGCCGCGGCCCGGCGAGCCCGGCCGCGACCGCGCCGCCGACGGTGGCGCCGGCGCCGAAGTGCGGCGGCTCGAACGGAAGCATCTGCCCCTGCGCGGCGAGCGCGGCTTCCAGCTCCGCGAGCGGCGTTCCGCCGCGCGCGGTGACCACGAGCTCGGTCGGGTCGTAGGCGACGATGCCCGTGCAGGCGCGCGTGTCGAGGAGCTCGCCCGCGAGCGACTGGCCGTAGAAGTCCTTGGTGCCGCCGCCGCGGATGCGCAGCGGCCGGCCCTCGGCCGCCGCGGCGCGGATCGTCTCGGCGAGCGCGGCCAGCGCGTCGCTCATCGGGTCGCGCGCGCGGGCCGCGCCGCTGCGCGGCGCTCCCCCGTGCGCCCCGTGGTCACGGGCAGCGCCGCCTGCGGCATCGGTTTCACCTCGCGCTCAGAACCGCGGCAGGTCGGGATGGGGCAGCCTGCCGGCGCGCACGTGCATCTTCCCGAACTCGGCGCAGCGGTGCAGCGTGGGGATGTTCTTCGCCGGGTTGAGCAGCCCGGCGGGATCGAATGCGCGCTTCACGCCGCGGAACGCCTCCAGCTCCTCGGGCGCGAACTGGACGCACATCTCGTTGATCTTCTCGATGCCCACCCCGTGCTCGCCGGTGACCGTGCCGCCCACCTCGATGCATTTCTGCAGCACCTCGGAGGCGAACTGCTCGGTGCGATGGAGCTGGTCCGGGTCGTTGGCGTCGAAGAGGATGAGCGGGTGCAGGTTGCCGTCGCCGGCGTGGAACACGTTCGGGCAGCGCAGGCCGTACTTCTTCTCCATCGCGGCGATGAAGTTCAGGATCTCGCCCAGCCGCTTGCGCGGGATGGTGCCGTCCATGCAGTAGTAGTCGGGCGAGATGCGGCCGACGGCGGGGAACGCCGCCTTGCGGCCCGCCCAGAACGTCAGCCGCTCCGCCTCGTCGCGCGACACGCGCATCGCGGTGGCGCCGGCGCGCTCGAGCACCGACTTCATGCGCGCGATCTCCTCCTCCACCTCCTCGGGGGTGCCGTCGGACTCGCAGAGCAGGATCGCCTTGGCGTCGAGGTCGTAGCCGGCGTGCACGAACTCCTCCACCGCGCGCGTCGCCGGCTGGTCCATCATCTCGAGCCCCGCCGGGATGATCCCCGCCGCGATCACCGCGGCCACCGCCTGGCCCGCGCGCTCCACGTCGTCGAAGGAAGCCATGATCACGCGCGCGCGCTCCGGCTTCGGCACCAGCTTCACCGTCACCTCGGTGATGACCGCGAGCATGCCCTCGGACCCGGTGACGAGCGCGGCGAGATCGAGCCCGGGCGCATCGAGCGCCTCGGACCCGAACTCCACCGCCGCGCCCTCCATCGTGAAGCCGCGCACGCGCATCACGTTGTTGACCGTGAGGCCGTACTTGAGGCAGTGCACGCCGCCCGCGTTCTCGGCCACGTTGCCGCCGATCGAGCAGGCGATCTGGGAGGACGGGTCGGGCGCGTAGTAGAGCCCGTACGGCGCCGCCGCCTCGGAGATGGCGAGGTTGCGCACGCCCGGCTGCACGCGCGCGATGCGCGCCACCGGGTCGAGCGCGAGGATGCGCATCATCCGCGCGGTCACCAGCAGCACGCCCGCGGCCGAGGGCAGCGCCCCGCCCGAGAGCCCGGTGCCCGCGCCGCGCGCGATCACCGGCACGCCCAGCTCGTGGCAGGCGCGCAGGCAGAACTGCACCTCGTCGTCGCTCGCCGGCAGCGCCACCACCATTGGCAGCTGGCGGTACGCCGACAGCCCGTCGGTCTCGAACGGGCGCGTGTCCTCGGCCTGGAACAGGACGCTCGACTCGGGCAGCCCCGCCTTCAGGCGCCCGACCACCTCCGCCTGGCGGAGGAAGTCGATCCCGTGCGTCGGGACGCTCACTGCGGGCTCCTACCCTTGCGCGACCGCGTGGCCGCCGAGCAGCTCGAGCGCCCGCACCAGGCCCGAGTGATCCCACCCCGCCCCGCCGTTCGCCACGCACGCGCTCATCAGTTGCTGGGTGGCGGCGGTGTTCGGCAGCGCGAGGCCGAGCGCGCGCGCGCCCGCGAGCGCGAGGTTGAGGTCCTTCTGGTGCAGCTCGATGCGGAAGCCGGGGTTGAACGTGCGCTTGATCATGCGCTCGCCGTGCACCTCGAGGATGCGCGAGGCGGCGAACCCGCCCATGAGCGCCTGGCGCACCTTGGCCGGGTCGGCGCCCGCCTTGGAGGCGAAGAGGAGCGCCTCGCCCACCGCTTCTATGGTGAGCGCGACGACGATCTGGTTCGCGACCTTGCAGGTCTGCCCGTCGCCGACGCCGCCGACCAGCGTGATGTTCTTGCCCATCAGCTCGAAGTACGGCTGCACGCGCGCGAACGCGGCCTCGGTCCCGCCGCACATGATCGTGAGCGAGGCGGCCTTGGCGCCCACCTCCCCGCCGGACACCGGCGCATCGACGTAGTCGCAGCCGAGCGCCGCGATGCGCGCGGCGAACGCCTTGGTCGCGAGCGGCGAGATCGAGCTCATGTCGACGACCGTCTTGCCCTGCGCGAGCCCCGCGGCGACCCCGCCGGCGCCGAAGAGCACTTTCTCGACGTCGGGGGTGTCGGGCACCATGAGAAACACGACGTCGGCCGCCTGCGCGACCTCCTGCGCCGACGCGCAGGGCTTGCCGCCCTTCTCCTTCAGCTCGTCGGGCACGCCCGAGCGGCTGTGCAGCCAGACCTCGTGGCCGGCCGCGATGAGGTGCCCGGCCATGGGCCTGCCCATGATTCCGAGGCCGACGAACCCGAGCTTCGCCATGACCGCTCCTTATCCCCGCGCGTACTTGCGCAGCCAGCCGAGCCCTTCCACGGTGCCCCGCGCCGGCGCGTACTCCGCACCGATCCAGCCGTCGTAGCCGAGCGCGTCGATGCGCCCGAACAGGAAGTCGAAGTTGATCTCGCCCGAGCCCGGCTCGTGGCGGTCGGGCACGTCGGCGAACTGGATGTGGCCGATCTGCGGCAGCTCGGCCTCGATCGTCTGCGCCAGGTCGCCCTCCATGATCTGCATGTGGAAGATGTCGTACTGGATCTTGAGGTTGCCCGAGCCGACCTCGCGCATGATGTCGAGCGACTGCGCGGTGGTGTTGAGGTAGAAGCCGGGGATCGTGCGCGTGTTGATCGGCTCCATGACGAGCAGCCGGCCCTCGCGCGCGAGCGCTTCGGCCGCGAACGCGAGGTTCTCGACGAAGGTCGAGAGCACCGCGTCCGGATCGGCGTCCGGCGGGGCGACGCCGGAGAGGCAGTTCACCTTCGGCACGTGCAGCAGGCGCGCGTACTCGATGGCCGCGCCCACGCCGTCCTGGAACTCCCCCTGCCGCCCGGGGTGGCACGCGATCCCGCGTTCGCCCCGGCTCCAGTCGCCCGCCGGCAGGTTGAAGAGCGCAACTTCGACGCCCGCCTCCTGCACCGCGTCCTGCAGCTTCGCCTTGTCGTGCGGGTACGGGAAGGGAAACTCGACCGCGGCGAACCCGTTCCTCCGCGCGGCGGCGAAGCGCGCGAGAAAATCCTCTTCGGTGAAGAGGAACGCGAGATTGGCGGCGAAGCGCGGCACGGGAACACCTCGGGGCGGTGGGACCGATGCTAGTGGCGCGTCCGGCGCGCGTCAAACGCCGCGCGGCGCCCTCCCGGATTGCGGGACGGCGGGGCTCGCGGCTAGTGCCCGCCGCCCACGATGCCGCTCGCGGCGATCAGCAGCACCGCGATCTCGGCCACGCAGATGGCGACGAACACCCGCGCGCGCGCGCGCGCGAAGAGCGGGATCAGGCGCGCGTAGCAGACGACGGTGACGCCGGCGAGGATGGCGATGCCGATGAAGTTGAGCAGGTCGGCCTCGCCGAGCCGCGCCACCCAGGCCCATCCCTGCGGCGCGCCGGTGAGCGCGATGAACTCCTCCACCGGCAGGTGCCAGTAGCGCGGCAGGTGCTCGTGCGCGATCCCCGGCGGCACCAGTTCGAAGACGTGCACGAAGAACGTGACCACCAGGGCGAGGAACCCGATCTTCGTGCCGGCGTCGAGCCAGCGCGCATAGACCACCTGCTCGCCGCTCGCGTGCTCGCTGATCCCGTTCATCCCTGGTCGCCTATGCCCAGATGCCGAGGCCCTTCGCGAACGCGCGCCCGCCGGCCACGAGCAGGAGCCCGATCACGATCTTGCGCACGGTGGCGGCGCGCGTCACGTGCAGCAGTCGGGCGCCGATCCGCGCGCCCAGCATCACCCCGAGCAGGGACGGCACGACCAGCATCGGCAGGATCGCGCCGCGATTGATGTAGACCCACGCCGCGGAGGTGTCCACCACCGAGAGCAGGAAGCCGGAGGTGGACACCGACACCTTGAGCGGCGCGCCCATCACGAGGTTGAGCACCGGGACGTTGGCCCAGCCGGCGCCGAGCCCGAACATCCCGGCGAGGAACCCGATGCCGGCGAACAGCACCAGGCCGAGCGGCGTGCGATGGACGCGCCAGTCGATGTCCTCCCGGCTCGCGGCGTCGTGGAAGACGCCGTGCATCCCGAGCGCCGCGCCGAGCGGGTCGGGCCGGGCCACCTCCGGCCGCTCCGATCGCCGCGCCCGCCACATCAGCACCGCGATCGCGAGGATCACCGCGCCGAGCGCGGTCTGCACCACGCGCGTCGGCAGCGCGAGCCCCGCCAGCGCGCCGAGCACCGAGGTGATCGATCCGACCAGCGCGAGCGGCATCGCCAGCCGCAGGCTGGCGAGCCCTGCGCGCAGCAGCCCGGGCCCGGCCGACAGCGCGCTCGACAGCGCGAGCAGCAGCCCGGCGCCGCGCACGAAATCGAGGTGGAACGGGAAGAACCCGCCGACGATCGGCACGAAGAGCACCCCGCCGCCGACGCCGCCGAGCACCGCGACGATGCCGAGCGCGAACGTCACCACGAACAGCGCGAGCGGCCACACCCACCACGCGACCGCGGCGCCGTCGGCGGCCAGGGCGTCGAGCGGGAGGGCGAGCGCGAGGAGGACAGCCAGGCGGGCGAGCATCTGAGCGGGTGGCACGCGCCCCGATCCGCCGCGCACGGCGCGCATCGGGGCACGCTGCGGCCCGGATTCTAATTCCCGGGCGCGCGGATGGGTTGCGAGTTGCTGATCAGGTCAGAAGGGGCTTCGATGGGCGCGTCCGCCGGGCGGCGTGCCGGCCGCGCCCGCGTTCCCGGGCCCGCGGGCGCGGCCGCGCAGCGGTGCGGCGCTAGCCGAGCGCGTCCGCCGGCTGCGTCGGCGTGCGCCGCGCGAGCGCCCACAGCGGCGCCGCGGCGACGGCCTTCAGCAGGCACTCGCCGTAGCCGACCTCGCCGGTCACGATCCCGAGGAAGAGGCGGCTCGCGTGGGGGTTGCGGCCGATGTGCTCGAACGCGACGCGCGGCCGCGCATAGCAGGCGCGCGCGAGCCGCGCCGCGGCGGCGAGCTCGGGCACGAGCTCGCGCCGCACGCGGCGCGCGTAGTCGCCCGGGCCGGGCGCGCCGCGCGCCGCCGCAAGCGTGCGCGCGGCGATCTCGGCGCTCGCGAGCGCGAAGTAGATGCCTTCGCCGAGCACCGCCTCGGCGAGGCCCGCCGCGTCGCCGAGCAGCCAGACCCGCCCGCGCTCGAACGCGCCGGCGCGGTTGCGCACCGGGATGGGGTGCCCGAGGTAGCGCGTGCGCGTGCGCGCGGCGAGCGCCGGATGCCGCGCCATGAAGGCTTCGAGCGCGCCGCGGATGCCGCTGCCCGCGCGGTACGAGTAGACGCCGACGTTCAGGTGGTCGCGCTTGCCGAAGATCCAGCCGTACCCCCCGGTCGCGCCGTCGAGCTCGAGCAGCGCGCGGTCGGCGAAGCGCTCGACGGCGGCGGGCGGCACGTCCACGAGCGCCTCGAGCGCCGGCGCGAACTCGACCGTGCCGCGCTCGAACGCCGCGCGCCGCACCGCGCTCGCGGCCCCGTCCGCGGCCAGCAGCAGGCGCGCCTCGAACGCGCCGCGCGAGGTGGTCACGCGCACGCGCTCGCCGCGCTCCTCGAGGTGCGCGAACGCGTGGCCGGGGAAGAACCGCGCGCCGTGCTGCACCGCCCGCTCGACCAGCAGCGCGTCGAGCGCGGAGCGGCGCGTCATCGCGGCCACCACGCCGTCCGCGTCGCGCGCGACCGCGCGGCCGCGAAAGGCGATCCACGCGCCGGTCACGCGGCGCTCGACCACCGCGTCGATCGCGTCGCCCAGCAGCACGAGCGCCTTGCGCGACACGGCGCCGCCGCACGGCTTGTCGCGCGGGAAGGCCGCGCGGTCGAGGAGCGCGACCGCGAGCCCCTGCGCGGCGAGCAGGCGGGCGGCGTGGGCGCCGGCGGGTCCGGCGCCGCAGACGACGACGTCGTAGTTCATGGCCGCGGGACGGCGGACAAGCGCGGAACGACGGGCAATCTGTAGCACAGCCGGCGCGCGAAATCCATTAGAGTCCCCGCCTCGGCCCGACCGCGGAGGCGCGCATGACGGTGAAGGGGAACGTGGCGCTCGTCGCCGGGGTGGGCGACGGGCTCGGCGGGGCGGTGGCGCGGCGCTTCGCGCGCGGCGGCTACCACACCGTGCTGGTGGCCCGCAGCGCCGAGCGGCTCGCGCGCATCGCCGCGGACATCGAGGCGGGCGGCGGGCGCGGCATCGCCTACGTGGCCGACCTGCGCGAGGAGAGCGCGGTCGGCAAGCTCTTCGACGACGTGGAGGCCCAGATCGGGCCGATCGGCGTGGCGGTGTTCAACACCGGGGCGAACTACCGCGTCTCGATCCTCGACACGCCGGCGGACATGTTCGAGAAGGTGTGGCGGCTCGGCTGCTACGCGGGCTTCCTGGTCGGGCGCGAGGCCGCCCGCCACATGGCCCCGCGCGGCCACGGCACCATCATCTTCACCGGCGCGACCGCGTCGGTGCGCGGCTCCGCCCAGTTCGCCGCGTTCGCGGCCGCGAAGGGCGCGCTCCGTCAGGTCGCGCAGTCGATGGCGCGCGAGCTGGGCGCGCAGGGCATCCACGTCGCCTCGGTGATCGTCGACGGCATGATCGACTCGCAGCGCGTGCGCGAGCGCTTCCCGGAGCGCGTCGCGCAGCTCCCCGAGGACGGCATGCTCAAGCCGGCGGACATCGCGGAGGTCTACTGGCAGATCGCGCAGCAGCCGCGCAGCGCGTGGACGTTCGAGACCGACCTGCGGCCCTGGGCGGAGAAGTTCTAGGTCGCGCCGCGCGCGCCGGGACGCGGAGAGCCGCGGCGCCCCCGCCACCCCGCGCGCGCCCGGCCGTCGTCGCACGGCGCGCGGCTCACGCCCGGCGGCGCCGGCGCGTCGCCCGGCGCCGCGCCGGCTGCACGCCGCGCACGCTCGCGAGCCCCGCGCTGCCCGGCGGCAGCTCGCTCATCAGGTCGGCGAGCGACTGGCGCAGCCACGCGAGCGCCGGATCGCGCTGCGTGCGCTCGTGCCACACCGCCACGATCGTGAACGGCGCGAGCTCGAACGGCAGGTCGAAGACGCGGAAGCGCTCGCCGTACCCGCGTGCCAGGCGCTCGGGCAGCACCGCGATCATGTCGGAGTGCGTCAGGATCTCCGGCACGAGCAGGAAGTGCGGGACCGAGAGGCGCACGTGGCGGGCGCGCCCGAGGGCCGCCAGCGCGTCGTCGCCGGGAGCGGTGAACGCGCCGCCGGAGGGCGAGACGAGCACGTGGTCGAGCGCGCAGTAGTCGTCGAGGGTGAGCCGCTCGCCGATGGCCGCGTGGTCCCGGCGCAGCACGCAGACGAACCGCTCGACGAAGAGCGGGCGCGAGCGCACGGTGGGGGGCGCGAAGCCCGCCCCCAGGATGCCGAGGTCGACGTCGCCCGCCTCGAGCTGGCGCCCCACCGCGCCGAAGTCCATCGGCCGTATGGCGAGCCGCGCGCGCGGCGCGTTCGCTTCGAGGTAGTCCACCAGCCGCGGCAGGATCGCGTACTCGACGTAGTCGGAGGCCGCGATCGTGAAGGTGCGCTCGGCCAGGGCCGGATCGAAGCGTTCCGGCCGCTGGACGATGCGTCCGATCTCGGCCAGCACCTGCCGCACCGGCGCGACCAGCTCCTGTCCCTTCGAGGTCGGCAGCATCCCGCGCGCGGTGCGCAGCAGGAGCGGGTCGGCGAAGAGCGCGCGCAGCCGGCCGAGCGCGGCGCTGGTCGCCGACTGCGAGAGCTCGAGGCGCGCCGCGGCGCGCGTCACGTTGCGCTCGGACAGCAGCGCGTCGAGCGCGACCAGCAGGTTGAGGTCGATCGTGCGGATGTCCATCGGGGGCGGGGCGCGCTGATGACGGCCGCATTATCCACCAAACGGATTCCTGGAATCCACTGAATCGATTGGACGGATAACGGGGGGCACCCTAGACTCGGTTTCGTATCGGGTGCGGGGCGACAGAGAGGAAAGCAAGTTCCTCGCACCCCGGATTCATCGTCCCCGGACGCGCCTGCCACGAGCGCAGCCGGGCGCCTCCTCTCCTGTGGACCCTCGGGGCGGCTACAACCCTCCTCCTCCTCGGCTGCCCCGAGGATTTTTTTTGCCCGGAAGGCCGCGCGTCAGCCGGCGCCGAGCCGCTTCGCCGCCTTCGCGACGTCGCGGGGCTTCACCCAGAAGATCGCCCCGTAGCGGCCCATCCCGGCGGTGACCGCCTGGATCGCGGTGACGTTGATCTGCGCGTCGGCGAGGCGCTGCAGGGTGTCCGCGAGCGCGCCGACGCGGTCGTCGCCCTGAATGACGAAGCACGCCTTCTTCGCGCCGAGCGCGAGCTTCAGCCGCTTCGCGGCGGCGCGCAGCGCGGCCGCGTCCTCGGGCACGAGATCGATCTGCGCCCTGCGTCCGGCGGGAAAACCGCTGAACGCGAGCAGGTTGACCCCGCGCTCCTTCAGCGCGGCGACGAGCCGCGCGCCCTCGCCGGGGCGGTCGGGCAGGGTGAGCGCGAAGTAGTCGAGCTTGCGGACGGTGTCGAGCATGGTTTCCTCCTCCTCGGGTCGCGACGACGCGACCGGCGGCGCGGTCAGCCCTGGTCGGGCAGCCGCGCGACGCCGATCAGGCTGTCGCGCGTCACCAGCGCGGCCAGGCGCGCTTCGTCCCAGCCGTCGGTGCCGCGCGGACGCAGCGGCAGCACCATGTAGCGCATGTCGGCGGTCGAGTCGTGCACGCGGAGCTCGACGTCGTCGGGCAGCACGGTGCCGAACTCGGCGAGCACCGCGCGCGGCGCGCGCACGACGCGCGAGCGGTAGGCCCGGCTCTTGTACCACTCGGGGGGAATGCCGAGCAGCATGCGCGGGTAGCAGGAGCAGAGCGTGCAGACGATCACGTTGTGCACGCGCGCCGTGTTCTCCACGACGATCAGCCGGAGCGGACCGACCTCGAGGCCGAGCTCCTCGGCCGCGGCCGAGCCGCCGGCGAGCATGCGCGCCTTGTAGGCCGGGTCGCACCAGGCGCGCGCGACCATCTGCGCGCCGCGCTTGTAGCTGCGGGCGTCCATCGCGTCGACCTGGCGCTGCACCTCCGCGGGCGTCACGATCCCCTTGAGGATCAGGAGCTCCTCGACCGCCGCCTGCATGCGGCGGTAGTAGCCGGCGGAATCGGACGGCGCGGCGCTCACGCTGCCTCCAGCCAGTGCTGGAAGATCTCGACCTCGACCGCGTCGGCCGCGCGCTCCCGGTAGTCGGGCCAGAGCTCGGCCGCCACGAAGCGCACGCGGTAGAGCGGCTGCGCCGGCCGCCCGGGGCGGTTGTAGGCGAGCTCCTCGGGGTTCGCGAACGCGCCGCACAGCCGCTCGATCGTCCCCACGTGGCCGCGGCAGTACCAGGGCGTGCGCACGTGCCCGGGCGGATCGGCCCTGCGCACGCGCACCCGGTCGCCGACGCGGAACCGCGCCGGCACGGCGTCAAGCGCGCTCATCGCGCGCCTCCTGCTCGGCGAGCTTGCGCCCCAGCTCGTCGATCGTGATCACGCCGCGCTGGATGAGCGTCTGCGCGATCGCGTGCATCCAGCGTTCGTAGTAGCCCATGCGGTCGTACGCGTCGGCGCCGAGGCTCTCGATGTTGCGGCGCAGCTCGTCCACCTTCATCAGGTCGCGGTCCTGCGCCGAGAGCAGCATCATGAGCGCGTCGACGCGCTTCTCCCAGCGCTCGTACTCGTGCTCGTCGCGCTCGCAGCGCCCCGCCGGCAGCCCGCCCATGTCGTGCACGCCCCGCATCAGCCTCCTCCGGTCGGTGGCGCCGCGGCGCCGGCGCCGAGCGCGCGCTGCATCAGCACGCTGTCCACCCAGCGCCCGAGCTTGAACCCGACCGCGGGCAGCAGGCCGACGCGCGCGAAGCCGCAGCCCGCATGCAGCGCGATCGACGCCCGGTTCGCGCTGTCGCCGATCACCGCGACCATCTGCCGCGCGCCGGTCGCGGCCGACTCCGACACGAGCCGCTCGAGCAGCCGGCGGCCGATGCCGCGGCCGCTGCAGTCCTGCGCCACGTACACCGAGTCCTCGACGGTGTAGCGGTAGGCGGGCCGTGCGCGGTACGGCGCGGCGTAAGCGTAGCCCACGACGCGGCCGTCCGCTTCGGCGACGAGGCAGGGCAGCCCGCGGGCGCGGACCTCCGCCAGGCGGCGGGCGATCTCGGGCTCGCCGGGCGGCTCGATCTCGAACGACGCGAGGCCGTTGAGGACGTGAGGCGCGTAGATCGCCGCGATGGCGGGCACGTCGCGCGGGTCCGCCGGGCGCACGGCGAGCGGCGCCACCGCGCTCACGCCGCCGCCTCCTCGCCCGCGAAGCCGATCGTGATGCGCTTGTTGCGCTTGCCCTCGCTGCGGATCTTCAGCACCACCACCGGCCCGATCTCGGCCGTGCTGGCGACGTGCGTGCCGCCGCAAGCCTGGAGGTCGACGCCGTCGATCTCCAGCAGCCGCACGCGCCCCTGCCCCGCCGGCGGCGCGACCGACATCGTGCGCACGAGGTCGGGGTTCGCGGCGAGCTCCGCGTCGCTGACCCAGCGCGGCGCGACGCGGTGGCCCGCCGCGATCAGCGCGTTCAGCTTCGCCTCGATCGCCTCCTTCTCGATCGCGGCGCCCTGCAGGTCGAAGTCGAGGTGCGACTTGTCGGCGCCGATGCGCCCGCCGGTGACCGGGTGCGGCACCGCCGCGCACAGGAGGTGGAGACAGGTGTGGAAGCGCATGTGCCGGTGCCGGCGCGCCCAGTCGATCTCCGCGCCCACCGCGGCGCCGGCGGGCGGGAGCGCCGCGTCCGGCGCGGGGACGTGGATCACCTCGTCCGGCCCCTCGCCCTTCTGCGTGTCGACGATCGCGACGGTCGCGCCGCCGGCGAGTCGCAGCACGCCGGTGTCGCCCGGCTGCCCGCCGCCGGCCGGGTAGAACACCGTGTGCGCGAGCCGGATCCCGCGCGCGTCGACCGCGGTCACGGTCGTCGCGCAGGCGCGGGCGTAGGGATCGTCGCGGAAGAGGAGCGCGGTCACGCGCGAGAGTGTCCTCCAAACCCGCGCCGGGTCGCAACGCCCCGGCCGCGATGCATAATCGGCTGCACGCCATGCCCACCGAACGCACCGAGGCCGCCATCGAGCGCTACCGCAAGCACGCGGCGGGCTACGACGCGTCCGCGCGGCGCACCGAGCCGCTGCGCCGGCGCACCATCGCGAAGCTCGCCCTCGCGCCGGGCGACGCGGTGCTCGACGTGGGCTGCGGCACCGGCCTCTCGTTCGATCTCCTGCAGGCCGGCGTCGGGCCGCGCGGGCGGCTCGTCGCGATCGAGCAGAGCCCGGAGATGATGGCGCGCGCGCGCCGGCGCGTGGCCGAGCGGGGCTGGACGAACGTGACGCTGATCGAGGCGCCGATGGAGGACGCCGAGGTGCCCGGTCCGGTGACCGCGTTGCTCTTCAACTTCGTGCACGACGTGCTGCAGTCGCCGCCCGCGCTCGCGCGCGTCTTCGCCGCGGCGGCGCCGGGCGCCCGCGTCGTCTGCCAGGGGATGAAGCTCTTTCCGTGGTGGGCCGCGCCGCTCAACGTCTTCGCGCTCGCGAAGGCGCGGCCGTACACGACGACCTGCGCGAACCTGCGGCAGCCCTGGTCGGCGCTCGCGCCGTACGTGCCGGCGCTGGAGCGCGAGACGACGATGCTCGGCATGGGCTACATCGCATGGGGCGCGCACCGCAAGCCCTGACGCCGGAGCGCCTGCGCGCCGCGGCGCAGTGCCCGGCGGGCCTGAGCCTGCCGCTCCAGGCGCTGTGGCACGACGCGCGCGGCGACTGGGCGACCGCGCACCGGACCGTGATGAACGCGCAGAGCGCGGCCGCCGCGTGGGTGCACGCGTACCTCCACCGCGAGGAAGGCGATCTCGACAACGCGCGCTACTGGTATCGGAAGGCGAAGCGGCCCGAGGCGGCCGGCGAGCTCGCCGACGAGTGGGCGGCGATCGCGGCGGCGCTGCTCGCGCGCGACTGACGGACGCGGGGAACGTCGGGCGCGTCGAATTGACGGGAGCCTGGGAGCGCGCCGCACCCTGGCGCGCGCGGGCGCGGCGCTCTGCTCGGCGCACCGGACGCGCCGCGGTGGACGTGGGCGGTTGGATGCATCGTTCTGAGGACGCGATCGTGACTGCGACCGAATCGGACTATCTTCTCCGCCTCGCATCCCTCTCGTTGTCGTTCGTCGGCTTCTCGGCGGTAGTCGTCACCCTCCGGGGTGCGCTGGGAGGCGAGCTGTCCGATCGGCACCTCCGCCTCGTGCGCCTCTACATCGAAGGCGGCTTTCTGGTCACCGCACTGGCGTTGTTGCCCACGCTTCTCAACCTCCTTCATGTCCCCAGCAGCATCACCTGGCCGCTGTCCAGCGCAGCCGCCGCTTCCATTCTGACGTTTGTTCTCGTCGTCCAGTTCCGCCGTCGCCGCGCCCTCGAGCCGGGCCGGTTTCCGCCCTGGGTGATCGCCATTTACGGCGTGTCGGTCGTGGCCGTCGCTGGTCTCTGGCTCAACGTCGCGGGTCGCCCCTTCCCCCCGAGCGTGGGTCCCTACGCCGTTGTCCTGACGTGGGCGCTTTGCGTCTTCGGGTTCATCTTCGTTCGAACCATTGCGCTGTTCCTGCAACGAACGCCCCCGGCTTGAGGGCAATTCCGACCTGCGGCGCAAGTGCGCTGTTTCCATCTGGGCGCCGTCTACCCTGGCGCTGAACCAGCCGTGCGCGCGCGCCCGCCGACTCACGCCGGCACAAGGAGCGATTCAAGGTGAGCTACGCGACGCTCGGATTCCAGCACGACGCGAGGCTCGACGACGGCCACATGCGGCCGACGGGCTTTGCTCTGCTCGAGTTGAGCGCCGCTGAAGAGAAAAAGATCGTCGCGCTCGTGAGGAAAGCGCTAACCCAAGAACGCGGAAAGCCGTTGCATTCTCAGGACGGCGAGTGATTGAACGTGTAGTCGCCGATCGGCCGCTCCCCTGCCTCGCCCACCGCGATCAGCCGCATCCGCATCGTGAACGCCGGCATCGTCTTCAGCCACGCCGCGGACGGGATCAGCAGCACCTCGCCCGCCTCGGCATCGAACGGCACGTCGGCAAGGCGCTCTTCCGGCCCGCCGCCGTGCACGCGCATCACGTCGAGGCGCGTCACGCCGCCTAGCGGTGCGCGCAGGCGCGAGACGACCGCGTCGTCGTCCGCGCGGATGGTGCAGTTCACGCTGCCGCCGGGCTCG
>WBZO01000266.1_pt3 | contig 35617 bp, 34 predicted proteins | sample 5204261 | NCBI WGS metagenome assembly WBZO01 (sample SAMN12412400, study PRJNA552823) | activated sludge metagenome | isolation source: activated sludge from anammox sidestream of wastewater treatment plant... | place: USA: North Carolina | collected 2017-09
TCTACCGAGACCGAACGCTCCCTCGAACTCAGAACCCGCGACCGCCAGCGCAAGCTCATCGCCAAGATCGACGCGGCGCTGCGCCGGATCGAGGAGGGGACTTACGGCTATTGCGAGGAAACGGGCGAGCCGATCAGCCTGAAGCGGCTCGACGCGCGCCCCATCGCAACCCTTTCGATCGAGGCGCAGGAGCGCCACGAAAGGCGCGAGAAGGTTTATCGCGACGATTGAGACGCGCCTTCAGCGTCCCCCGGCATGGAAAACGCGGCCCCCTTCGGAGCCGCGTTTTGCTTTTCGGGCACGCCTTGGCGACGCCTAGAACGGCATGATGATGTCGTAGAGCTGCTGGCCGTAACGTGCCTGCTGCACATCGGTGATCTGGCCGCGCCCGCCATAGGAGATGCGCGCCTCGGCGATCTGGGTGTGCTGGATCGTGTTGATGTTCGAGATGTCCTCGGGCCGGACGATGCCGCTGATGAGAAGCTCGCGCACCTCGAAGTTCACGCGCACTTCCTGACGGCCCTCGATGACGAGATTGCCGTTCGGCAGAACCTGCGTGACGACGGCGGCGACGGTGAGATCGACGCTTTCCTTGCGGTTGACGGAGCCTGCGCCCGCCGTCGCGCTCTTGCTCGTCGCATCGACGAGGCTCGTCGGGTCGACGGCGTCGGGCAGCACGTTTTTCAGCTTCGTTTCGACACCGAGGAATTTCGGCAGGGCGGCATTCTCGGAATTGGCCCGCGAGCGCTGGGTCGAGTTGTCGACCTTGGCGCTGTCGGCGATGTTGATGAGGACGGTGAGAATGTCGCCGACCTTCGCGGCGCGCTGGTCGCGGAAGAAGGCGCGCGAGCCGGATCGCCAGAGCGAATTGGGCTGATAGGACACCTGCTCGGGCGCGGGCATCGGCATGGTCACGGGGCGGTAGCCGGGGGTCGTCGTCGGATTGGCGATGGGGGCGAGCGCGGGCGCCGCGCCGATATTGTCGATGCGGTCGATCGCGCCGCATCCGGCAAGCGATGCAGAGAGCGCAATGGCGGCGGCGAGGCGGTTAATTCCGGTACGAACGAACATCTTGAACCTCATGAACGAAACTTCTGGCGCGTGCGCGCGATCTCAGGACTTCAGCTCGGCGGCGGCGCGGGGCGCGCCGAAGGCTTCGATCCTCACCATGTTCGGGCCTTCGACGATGCCCTGCACGGTGCGGTTGGAACGGGGATTGAGAATGTCGACCGTGTCGCCGATGGCGCCGCTCTGCAGCGCCCGGCCGCGCGCGGTGAGCGTCAGCGCGCCGGAGACATAGGTCATGTCCACCTGCGCGCCCTTGGCGACGACGACGGGCGGCTGGATGTCGCTCATGCGCAGCGGCTCGCCCGTACGCACGGGATAGCGCGGGGACATGCCGACGAGCTGCGCCTCGGCGGTGATGATGTTCTGGCTGACGCGGTTCGCGGGTAGCCTGATCCAGTCGATATCCTGCCTGCGGACCACATCGCCCGGCGCGACGTCGCGCGTCAGAACCGGCACGTCGAGGACCGGATAGGCGCGGCCGGAGACGCGGCGCAGAGGGCTCGCGAGATCGTTGGCGGGCGCGCGCAGAAGCGCGTCGAAGCTGCCGGTGCGGGCGTTGAAGGCGATCTGCTCGACCTTCACCGAGAGCGGCTGCTCGATGCCGACCTGAACGCCCGCATGGCCGTTCGCGAAATCGATCTGGAGCTTCGCCGTTACGGGAAGGGCGGGCGTCGCCGCCATGATGGCCGAGGAAACGGCCGCCGCGACTTCGGGCTCGGGAACGGCGGTGCCGGCGCGCGCGACGGTGATATGGGTGAGGCCCGTGGTATTGCGCCAGGCGACGCCGCTGCGTCGCGCGGCGAGCGAGATGCGCGAGATCGAAATGTCGCTCGTGAAGCCGGGGGCGGGCGCATCGGCAACGACGATGCGCGCGGCATCGCCCGCGCCATCGAAGAGATCGCCCAGCGTCACGACATTCTCCGTCACGGTCACGTCCGTGCGAAGCTCGGCGGCGCGGGCGGGCAAGACCAGCGCGGCGCTTGCGAGCGCCGATGCGAGTGCGAGAGCGGCGAAGCGTTTGGCGAGGTGCATGGCGGCGCGCATCGGTTTCATCCGTTACTTCAGGTTCGAGGCGACCGACATCATCTCGTCGGAAGCGGTGATGACCTTGGCGTTCATCTCATAGGCGCGCTGCGCGGTGATGAGATCCGAGATTTCGGTCACGGCATTGACGTTGGAGGTTTCGAGGAAGCCTTGCTGGAGGCTGCCGAAGCCGGTCGAGGCGGGGGCGCCGGTCGTCGGCGCGCCGCTCGCCGCCGTTTCGAGGAAGAGATTGTCGCCCTGCGGATCGAGGCCGCCTTCGTTCTGGAAGACGGAGAGTTCGAGCTGGCCGACGATCTGCGGCGTGGTCTGGCCGGGGATGGTCGCCTGGACCTGGCCGTCCTTGCTGATGGTGATGTCGGTTGCCGTCGGCGGAATGGTGATGCCGGGCTGCACGGTGTAGCCGTCGGATGTCACGATCTGGCCCTGCGGGCTGAGCTGGAAATTGCCGGCGCGGGTGTAGGCGTCCTCGCCACTCGGAAGCTGCACGCGGAAATAGCCGCGGCCCTGAATGGCGAGGTCGAGCTTGTTGCCGGTGTTGTTCATGTCGCCCTGCGACATGATGCGGTAGACGGCGCCGGTCTTTACGCCGAGGCCGATCTGCACGCCCGAGGGAACGATGGTGCCGGTGTCGGACGAGTTGGTGCCGACGCGGCGCAGGTTCTGATAGAGCAGGTCCTGAAACTCCGCGCGCTGACGCTTGAAGCCCGACGTGCTCATATTGGCGATGTTGTTCGAGATCACCTCGACATTGAGCTGCTGGGCCATCATGCCTGTGGCGGCGATGCTGAGCGACTGCATGTGACTGTCCTCGGTTTCCGTTCGATGTGGAGGCCGGGCTTAAGCCGGGCTTCCGATTTGTGAAATGGCCTGGCGGCGCATGTCGTCGGCCGACTGCACCAGATTCTGCGCGCTCTGATAGGAGCGCAGGATTTCCATCATGTTCGTCATCTCGACGATCGGCTTGACGTTCGAGCCTTCGAGCGAGCCCTGAATGAGGCGCGTATTCGCGGCCGGCTGCTCCGGTTCGTCAGTGACGTAGAGATTGTCGCCCTCGTTCCTCAGCGACTGCATGTTGGGGAAGCTCACAAGCGCGAGCTTGCCGCGCTGCTGTTCGGAGGCGCTGATGCCGTCGCGCGTCGTCGTGATCGTTCCGTCGCGGGCGATGGTGATGTGGCCTTCATCGATGGCGAAAGTGATGGGCGTTCCGGCATCGGAGAGGACGGGATAGCCCTGCGAGGTGACGAGCTGGCCCGTGTCGTCGAGCTGGAAGTGCCCGTCGCGCGTGTAGCGCACGCCCTGCGGCGTCTGCACCTTGAACAGGCCCTCGCCATTGATCGCGACATCGAGCGGATTTCCCGTCGCGCGCATCTCGCCATCGGCGAGGTTGCGGAACTGGCCGTAATCCTGAACGAAGGTCAGCGTTTTGTCGGGGCTCTGCTCGCTCGCGACCGGCATCAGATACTGGTCGAAGAGCATGCTCTGCGACTTGTAGCCCGTCGTGTTCACATTCGCGAGGTTGCTCGCGACGACGGACATCTCCCGCATCATGGCGGTCTGCCGCGAAAGGCCTATGAGAAGTGCGTTGTCCATGTCGGCTGGCGATCCCTGCGGGTGCTCCGGTTTTTCCGGCTTTCCATGTGCAGGGTGCGTGCCACGCATGAAGCCCATGTATTTCAATGACTTGCAGCGATGATCGGATGGCGTGGCGGCGCGCCGTGGCAGGCTTTACCGGGCAGTTCTTGCCGCCTGCGCCACGGTTCGCAACGCTTCATTAACTAAAATCGGCAAGGATTTGCCTGCGTCCGGATCATGGTTTCCAACGGGTTTCCGCGATAGGGCGCATTCAATCGAACCGGCGGGGGCTTGCCGGTGGGCATGGTGGGCAGAATGGCTGCGATCGACGCCGATCTTTCCGAAGACGAGGGTGGAGAAGAAGCCGCGCCCGTGAAGCGCAAGCTGAGCGGAAAGGTTCTTGTTCTCTATATCGCACTTCCGCTGTTGCTTCTTATCGGAGCGGGCGGGGGCATCTACATGTCCGGCATGTTCGGCGGACATGAAGAAGAGAAGCCGAAAATCGCCGAGCCGGTTTTCTACGATCTGCCGGATTTTCTCGTGAACCTCAGCGGGCCGGCGCCGCAGCACTTCCTCAAGATGAAGGTGGCGCTGCAGGTGACGGACAAGGAAGCCGCCGCGCGGCTCGAAAAGGAGCTTCCGCGCGTGCTCGACAGCTTCCAGATCTTCCTCCGCGAACTCAGGACGGAAGATCTCGACGGTTCGGCAGGCATGCTCCGTGTCAAGGAAGAACTGATGCGGCGCATCAATCTGGCGGTTCAGCCGCCCATAGTCACGGACATCCTCTTCAAGGAAGTCATCGTCCAGTAAGACGCACCGTCCGACAGGGTTTTGGAATTCATGGCCGACGCCGACGATATCGATCAGGACGAAATGGCTGCCGCGATGGAAGCGATGGACGCCATGGAGTCGGAGCAGGAACAGGCGGTGCCGTCCTTCCGCACCGCGCCGGAGCGCGTGCTCAATCAGGACGAGATCGACAGTCTTCTCGGCTTCGAGATGGACAATGACGCGAATGTCGAGCGCACAGGCATTCGCGCCATCATCAATTCGGCGCTCGTCTCCTATGAACGCCTGCCGATGCTCGAGATCGTCTTCGACAGGCTCGTGCGCCTGATGACGACCTCGCTCAGAAATTTCACTTCCGACAACGTCGAAGTCAGCCTGGACAACATCTCGTCGATCCGCTTCGGCGACTATCTGAATTCGATCCCGCTGCCCGCCATTCTCGCCGTCTTCCGTGCGCGGGAGTGGGACAATTACGGCATGTTCACGGTCGACTCGAACCTCATCTATTCGATCGTCGACGTGCTTCTCGGCGGGCGGCGCGGCACTGCCGCGATGCGCATCGAGGGGCGGCCCTATACGACCATCGAACTCAATCTCGTCCAGCGCATGATCGAGGTCGTGCTGCAGGATGCGAAGGCCGCCTTCGAACCCCTGTCGCCGATCACCTTCGAGCTTGACCGGATGGAGACGAACCCGCGTTTCGCCGCGATCGCTCGGCCCGCAAACGCCGCGATCCTCGTCAAGCTCCGTATCGACATGGAGGACCGGGGCGGGCGCATCGAGATGCTGCTTCCCTATGCGACGCTGGAGCCGATCCGCGAACTGCTTCTCCAGATGTTCATGGGCGAGAAGTTCGGCCGTGACTCGATCTGGGAAAGCCATCTGGCGACGGAGCTCTGGTCTACCGAGATCCCCATCGAAGCCGTGCTCGACGAGCAGAAGATGAGCTTGCGCGAAGTGATGGATTTCAAGGTCGGGCAGACGCTCATGCTGAACAACGGGCCCGACGCGCTGGTCGAGATGCGTTGCGGCGGGGTGTCGCTCGCATCGGGCCGCATCGGCCGCATGGGCAACAATGTCGCCGTGCGGATCGAGAACGGGATCAAGAAGCCAAATCGCGTCGATGCGGTTCGCGCGGCCATCACGAATGCGGCGCCGGGCGGCGCGGAAACGGCGGGAGTGCGCAAATGAATTTGCCGATTGATCTGATGCTCGAGGCGATTGTGTGCGTGCTGCTTGCCGCGACGATCGGGTATTGCGCGACGCTCGACAAGCGGCTGCGCGCCATGCGCTCGGGGCAGGATGGTTTGCGCCAGTTGATCGGCGAGCTTTCGGTCGCGACCGAGCAGGCGGCGGGCGCGATTGCGCGGCTACGCGAGGCGACGGACGCGACGGGCCAGGCGCTTGGCGAGCAGGTCAAGCGCGGCCGGGCGCTTGCCGACGAGTTGGGACTGATGGTGGAGGCGGGCAATCGCATCGCCGACCGGCTGAGCGCGCCGCTCGAACAGCGCCGCATGCCGCCGCCGCCCATGCCCGCCAAGGCGGCGCCGCAGCTTCAGCCCGCGGCAGGGCCGAGGCAGGTGGCACCGGCGGCTCAGAGAGAGACGAAAACCGCTTCCGTGTCCCATCCCTTGCTCGATCTTCTGAAGCGCGCGCGCTGAGGCACCGGAAACATGCTCGAACGTCTTCGCCTTCTGCCGACTGTTATGCTCTGTGCCGGGCTCCTGCTCGGGCTCAAGGTCATGCATCTGGCCGTTGGCGCCGATGAGATCGGCGCGATCTCGCCAGCGCGGGCAAGCGAGCAGAAGGCCGAGGCGGGCGGCGAGGTGACCGGCAAGTCGGCGACGGCGGAAGCGCAGGCCCAGCTCGACCAGCAGACGAAGCAGCTCAACCAACCGAAGGTCAGCGCTTCCGAGGCTACCGTCCTCGAAAGTCTTTCCGCGCGCCACGACGAACTCGAGAAGCGCGCCAGGGATCTCGACATGCGCGAGCAGCTCGTTCGCGCGGCCGAGAAGAAGCTCGAGGACCGGATCGCCGAGCTTAAGGCAGTCGAGGCGCGGATCAACCAGCAGATCTCCGACAACGACAAGCGCAACGAGGAGCGACTGGCCGGTGTCGTCAAGATGTATGAGACGATGAAGCCCAAGGAGGCCGCCCGCATCTTCGAGCGCCTCGACATGGGGGTGCTCATCGACGTCGCACGGCGGATGGAGCCGCGCAAGATGGCGGCCGTGCTCGCGGCGATGGACCCCGTGACCGCGCAGGACCTCACCGTGGAGCTTGCGACGGGCAACGAGCTTCAGGACGCCGATGGCGGAAAGAACGGCAACGCGAAGAACGGCGCGGCCCCCGCCGCCCAGCCCGCCGCGCCTGCACCGGCGCCACAGGCGGTTGCGCCCACGATCGGGCAGGGCATTCCGGGCCAGCCCGGCTGAGGATATTTCGCCCGCCCCGGCCTCCAAACTTAAACGTCACTTAACCACGCCTGCTTATGCTGCCCGGTTCAAGGGTGAGCGTCCTTGCGCGCGTTTCTGCGGGCGGGGAGGAGCGCCGGAACTTCATGATCGGGGCCTGACGAAATGGGCAGAGGCGGCGTAGCGTGAACGGCATTCCTCGCCAACGCCTGAGTGTGGCGCGTGCGCTGGGCGCGGCGGCGATCCTTGCCGTGTGCGTGGCCTTCGCCGCATTGCCGGCCCGCGCCGCGACGACCCTTGCGACGGGTTTCTCGCAGGCGGGCGGCTATGGCCGCATCGTGCTCACCTGGCCGGGCGGCGTGCCCGCGCACAAGGTGGCGGTGGCGACGGGCGTTCTCGTCGTCACCTTCGACAAGCCCTTCGCCGTCGATCTCAACGAATTCATGCGGCAGATGCCGGACTATGTCGCCATGGCGCGGCAGGACAATGACGGCAAGACGCTGCGGCTTGCGCTCAAATTCGACTATTGGACGAATGTCCGGCAGGTCGAGAACAGCCTTTATGTCGACCTGCTGCCAAAATCCTGGGCGGGCGCGCCGCCGCCGTTGCCTGCCGATGTGCTTGCGCGCATCGCGGCGGCGAAGGAGGCGCGGCGCAAGGCCGATGAGGAAGCGCGGCTGAACAAGCAGCGCGGCGTCGTCGAGCCCGGCGCGCCGTCGCCGGGGCTCAGTGTCCGCGTCGCGCGGCATGACGGCATGACGCGCCTCGTCTTCGACTGGAACCAGCCGGTGCTCTACTCGCTTGCCCAGCAGGAGGGCTCCGCGACCGTCACCTTCGACCGGACGGCCAAGGTTGCGCTTGCCGCCATCCGCGTCAATCCACCTCCTTATCTCCAGTCCATCACCGCGCAGGAGCGCGACGGACGGCTCTCCGTTTTCCTGAAACTCGCGCCGGGCGTCACCGTCAGCGACTTTCGCGAGGATCTGGGCATCGTTCTCGATCTGAAGCCCGCGCCGCCGCCGCAACACGGCAGCGAGGGGCAGACGTTATCGGAGCCCGCAACGAAACCGGCCGAGCCCGCCGAGAGCCGCGGCCCGAAATCGATCCTGCCTTCGGCGGCCGCCGATGCGCCGGCCGCAACGCCCGCACAAGCTTCACCGGACGCGCCGCCGCCCGCGCCATCGCCCGCTCCGAAGGCAGAGGCTGCCGCACCTGCTGTACCTGCCCGCGATGAGCCCGCTCATGATGCCGCTGTCGCCACAACGCAAGCGGAGCCGCATCAGGCGCTCGAGGTCATGGTGCGCGACCAACATGACCGGACGGAGATCGACTTTCCCTGGGACAGCCCGACGGGCGCCGCCGTTTTCATGCGGGCGAGCACGCTCTGGATCGTTTTCGACAAGACGATGACGCTCGATCTTTCACGGTTCAAGACCGCTTCGCCCTCGCGGCTCGGCGCACCGGCCGAGATCCCCGTGGATGGCGGCGTTGCCATCGCCGTTCCGATCCTTGATGAGCATCCGCTCGTCGGCGTGCGGCAGTTCGAGACCAAATGGCAGGTCACGGTTGGCGAGACGCTCGCCAGCATAGGCCGGCCCATCGCGGTCACGCGCGACTGGCTCGACACTGGCCAGGGCATCGTCAGCTTCGCCCTCAAGGGCGCGCGTAAGGTTCTCAGGGTTCCCGATCCGACGGCGCGCGACACGCTCGACGTCGCAACGGCGTTCGGGCCCGTGCAGGCGATGCAGACGCCGCGCAGCTTTATCGAGTTTCAGGCGCTGGCGACGGCTCAGGGCCTTGCCATCATGCGCGTCGCCGACGATCTCAACGTCGCCACGGCGTCGGACGCCGTGGTCGTTTCGCGCAAGAACGGGCTCACGCTTTCGGCCGATGCGAACGCGGAACGGATCGATGCGGATGGCGCCGGATCGCCCGCCGCCATGGATTTTGTCACGTGGCGGGGAAGCGGAAATTTCATCGAGGACCGCAAGGCGCGTGAACGGCGCGTCGCGCTTGCCGACATTCGCAGCGTCGCGGGAGCGAGGATGGATTATGCCCGCTTCCTCGTTGCGAACGGGCTCGGTATCGAGGCGCTGACGCAGATCGAAATGGCGCGCGATGTCGATCAGAAGCTCGAGGAAAACCCCTCGTTCCACGCCTTGCGCGGCGTCGCCAATGTGATGGCCCATCGCAATCCCGAAGCCATCGCCGACCTTTCGATCAATGCGCTTGCCATGGAGCCCGCCGCAGCCGCCTGGCGTGCGCTGGCGCGCGCCGGGCTCGGCCAGACCGAAGCTGCGCGAAAGGATTTCAGGCTGGCAGGGCCCTTCATGGATGGAATGGGCTCCGAATATGCAACGCGGATGCGCCTGACGGCGGCGCGGGTCGATCTCGCGATGAACGACATCACGGGCATGCAGATTCACCTGAAGCATCTGCCGGCGCATATCGAGAACCGCGAGCTGAAAGCGGAACGTCTCTATCTGCAGGCGAAGGCGATCGAGAGCCTTCAGCGGCCCGTGGAAGCGGCGGAGGCTTACGATCGCGTGATCGAGACGAATGTGCGGCCCTTCGTCGTGCGCGCGCGTTTCGCAAGGGCGCTCATGCTCAACAAGAGTGGCAAGCTCTCCGACGCGAAACTCGCGAGCGAACTCGACGAGCTTCGCATGATGTGGCGCGGCGACGATGCGGAACTCGAAATACTGACGAAGCTCGCGGAGCTGCGCCTGAAGCAGGACGATATTCTTTCCGCTCTCAGAGTCATGCATGTCGCGACTCTGAATTTTCCGCATGACGACGGGGCGCATGCTCTCGGCGCCCGGATGCCGGACATTTTCGCGAGCTTCTTCATCGACGGATATGCGGACAAGATTCCGGCCGTGCAGGCGCTAGCCGTCTATCACGATTTTCAGGATCTCACGCCGATAGGGCGCAGGGGAGACGAACTCATCCGGCATCTGGCGGAGCGGCTTGTTTCGGTCGATCTTCTGCCGCAGGCCGCCGAGCTTCTGAGCTACCAGATCGAAAAGCGGCTTGTGGGCGGCGTCGCCAAGGCGCAGGTCGCGGCGCGTCTTGCCACCGTCTATCTGCTCGACGAGAAGCCCGAAAGCGCGCTCAAGGCCATCCGTTCGACGAACCAGAACCAGTTGCCGGAGGATCTCGACCTGCAACGCCGTCTGATCGAGGCGCGCGCGCTGGCCTCGATCAAGAAGTACGATCTCGCGCTCGATCTGCTCTCGGAGATGCCGGGGGCGGCCGCAAGCACGCTCAGGGCGGATGTGTTCTGGGAGGCGCAGCGCTGGGAGGAGGCGGGGCAGGCGGCGGAAGCGCTGCTCGCCAATGCCGGCGGGGAACGGGCGCTCGGCGCCGATGAGCGTTTCCAGATCATGCGTGGCGCCATCGCCTATTCGCTCGGCAATGACGAGGCGGGCCTCGAACGCATGCGGACGAAATTCGGCTCCCGCATGGCGGACACGGCCGATGCGAGCGCCTTTGCCGTCGTGACGGAGCCGATCGAACGGCAGGGCATCGCGTTCCGCGAGCTTGCGAGCCGCATCGCGTCAGTGAACGCGATGGAGCGCTTCGTCAATTCGCTGAAGAAGCCCGATAGGATCTCCGCGATCGACGGGACGCCCGTCGCGAGTAACTGATCGGAGTGTTCGGAGTTTCCGCTGTCATCCCGGACTTGCCTCTCCCGGCGCAGGCCGGGAGGCCGATCAAGTAAGATTGCCGTTCCGCAAACTCCGCTGTCACCCCGGACTTGATCCGGGGTCCAGAGCGGCGGGTTCGGAGTGTGTGGCCCTGGATCCCGGGACGACAGCTAAAGAATGCTGCTTTCCCTCAATGTCCGCCCCGGCCTTGCCGGTCAGGTGCCGAAGCTCTGGACGAGGCTTCCCGCGATCAGCGCCCATCCGTCCACCAGCACGAAGAAGATCAGCTTGAACGGCAGCGAGATCATCACCGGCGGCAGCATCATCATGCCCATGGACATGAGGACGGAGGCCACGACCAGATCGATGACGATGAAGGGCAGGAAGATGAGAAAGCCGATCTCGAAGGCGCGGCGAAGCTCACTCAGCATGAAGGCCGGCACGACGACCTGAAGGGGAAGGTCCTTCGCCTCTTCGGGCTCGGGCGTTTTGGAGAGATCGACGAAGAGCTTGAGGTCCTGCTTGCGAACCTGGGTGAGCATGAAATCCTTGAAGGGCTCGCTCGTCTTCGTGAACGCTTCGCCAAGCTCGATCTGCTTGTTCATCATCGGCTCGATGCCGTCATGATAGGCGCGGGTGAAGGTCGGCGTCATGACGAAGGCGGTAAGGAAGAGCGCGAGGCTGACGATGACGGCGTTGGGCGGCGATTGCTGGAGGCCCATGGCCGTGCGAAGCAGCGAGAGCACCACGACGATGCGGACGAAGGACGTCACCATGATGAAGATCGACGGTGCGAGGCTCAGCACCGTGATCAGGGCGACGAGTTGAACGATATGGTCGGTCAGGCCGAAATTGTCGGCGAGATCGACCTTGATCGTGTCCGCGATGGCGGGGCCTGAAAGCAGGAAGGCGGCGAGGGCAACGGTGAGCCCTGCGGCAAGAGGCCAGCGGCGCGAAGTGTTCTGGATCGGAGAGGTCACGCGCGGCGCTCCTTGATGAAATCGACGATGCGCTGGAACTGAAGTGTGGGAGCGGGCGCCGCGGTGTCGGGCGCTGCCTCCATCACCGGCGCGTCGATGCCGCTCTCGATGAGCAGGGCCTGTTCGGCGCCGAGCAGGATGAGATGCTCCTTGCCGTCGCGACGGATGAGAACGAGCCGGTGCTTGGCGTCGATCACCTTGACCTCGCTGATGGCGAGGCGCTTCAGCGCGCCGGGGGCGGAGAAACCTCCCGTCGCGAGGCCGAGGCGACGGGCGCCATAGGCGCAAACCCCGATCAGTCCGATGATGAAGGCGAGCGCCGCCGCGAAGCGGAATATCTCTGTAAGGTCCATGGCCAGCCCGATTGCCCCCGGGTGTCCCGAAGCGGATCACCACCCTGGGCACAATTTGCCGGGATCGTGCTTAATTTCAGGTTAAGGCCCAGAGAAAGGGCGGCTTTCGGTGGTTAGGGCTTTCTTACCGTACCCGGTCATTTTTGCCGCGTTAGGACGATTTTAACGATACGCGGCAAAACTGACCCTGCCGCCAAGGAATGCGTGGCTTGCGACAGATTTTGAGAGCGCCGCCGGAAACGCCCAGAAGGGGAGTACGGACGGTCTTCAAACGGGCACGCGACCATGTCGATCGGCGATCTCCCCATCTTCACGATGATGAAGCAGCGCCTGCACTGGCTGACCGAGCGCCAGCAGGTGCTCTCCCAGAATGTCGCCAACGCCAATACGCCGGGCTACGCGGCGAAGGATCTGAAAGAACTCGATTTCGGCGCGATGGTGGATGCGAGCGGACCGAAGCTCGCGCCCGTCGCCACAAGCAGCATGCATATCGGCTCGCCCGTCGCGGGCACGGCCGCAGGCCTCAATCTTGGCCAGGCGCGGGGCGGCGAGCGGGCCAAGGCGCCGGACTTCGAGACGACGCCGGACGGCAATTCGGTCGTGCTCGAGGACCAGATGATCAAGGTCGCGCAGACACAGATGGATTACGAGACGGTGACGAGCCTCTATTCCAAGAGCCTCGGTCTCATCCGCCTCGCCATCGGCAACGGTTGAGGGAGGCTCGTCATGAGCGCCATGGACCTTCTCAAGTCGATGATGGTGGCGGCTTCGGGCCTCAAGGCCCAGAGCGGCCGCATGCGGATCATCGCGGAAAACATCGCCAACGCGGATTCGACCGCGAAGACCCCGGGCGGCGATCCCTATCGACGCAAGCTCCCCACCTTTGAAGAGAGCCTCGACCGCTCGCTCGGCACGCAGACAGTGAAGCTCGGAAGGCCCGTCCTCGACAATTCGGACTTCCAGCTCAAATACATGCCGGGCCACCCCGCCGCCGACGCCAATGGCTATGTGAAGTTGCCGAACGTCAACGGCCTCGTCGAAGCCATGGACATGCGCGAGGCGCAGCGGAGCTACGAGGCCAATCTCAATCTCATTCAGGCGTCGCGTCGCATGATCTCGCAGACGATCGACATCCTGAAAAAGTAAGGGGAGCGGTTCATGACCATTCCAGCTTCAGTCGCCCTCAACGCCTATGCCCGCGCTGCCGGAATGGGCGGCGGCGCCGCCCCGCAGGCAGGCGCGGCCAAGCAGGCCGCAGGCGCGGGTGGCTTCGGGGATTTTCTCGAAAAGGCCATCAATGACGGCGTCGATGTCGGCAAGACGAGCGAACGCCAAATGGCCGCTTCCGCTGCGAGCAAGGATGGAAGCCTCGTCGATGTGGTGACGGCGGTGGCCGAAGCCGAGACGACGCTCCAGACGGTCGTTGCGGTGCGCGACAAGGTGATCGCCGCCTATATGGACATCATGAAGATGCCGATCTGAGGCGGCATCGCGGAAAGCCGATCTGACGAAGCGGGGAAGAGAAGAAAATCATGACCGGACCTGAAGTGCTCGACCTCGCGCGCCAGAGCATCTATGTGCTGCTCTCGGTTTCCGCACCGATGATGATCGTCGCGCTCGTCGTCGGCATCGCCATCGCGCTTCTGCAGGCGCTGACGCAGGTGCAGGAAATGACGCTTGTCTTCGTGCCGAAGATCGTCGCGATCTTTCTGGTGATGCTCGTGGCGCTGCCCTTCATGGGCCAGTCGCTCGCTGGCTACATGCACCTCATCGCGCAGAAGATCGTCGCGGGATAGAGCCGGGAAGGGCCGGGGGCGGACGCCGCATGATCACGATCGAAATCCTGCCGCAGACGGGCTTCATCTTCATGCTCGTCTTTTCGCGTCTCGGCAGCATGATCATGCTGCTGCCCGCGCTCGGCGAAGTGTCCGTGCCCTCGCGTGTGAGGCTCGTTTTCGCGCTCGTCATGACCGCCGTGATGATGCCGCTTGTCTCCGGCGCCTATGGCTCGATCCCGTCGACCGTTCCGGGGCTCGCCATGGCTGTGATCGGCGAAATCCTCATCGGGCTTTTCATCGGGCTTTCGGCGCGCTTCATCATGAGCGCGCTGCAGGTCGCGGGCAATATCATCGGCATGCAGACGGGGCTTTCATTCGCGCAGAGCGTCGATCCGACCCAAGGAACGCAGGGCGCGATGGTCGCGTCCTTTCTCTCGCTGCTTGCGGTGGCGCTCATCTTCGCGGCCGATCTCGATCATCTGCTGATCGCGGCGATGCGCGACAGCTATCTCATCTTCGAGCCGGGCGCGTCCTTTCCCGTCGGTGATTTTCTCGAGATGGCGGTCAAGGCCGTTTCCGGCGCCTTCACGCTCGGGGTGCAGCTTTCCGCGCCCTTCCTCGTCTTCGGTCTCATCTTCTATCTCGGTCTCGGAATCCTTTCGCGGCTCATGCCGCAGATCCAGATCTTCTTCATCGCCATGCCGGGCAATATCGGCCTCGGCTTCGCGCTGCTCTTCCTGCTTCTCGGCGCCATGATGACGTGGTTCCTGCAGGGCTTCGAGCAGACGATGGCCGTGTTCGTGCAGTGACGCGGGAGGGGGCGTCATGGCCGAACAGAACGATTCCGAAAAGACAGAAGAACCAACAGGCAAAAAGCTAGAAGACGCACAAAAGCGCGGCGACGTCGTCAAGAGCCAGGAGATCAATGCCTGGTTCGTGATGATGGGTGGCGCCATGGCGGTCGGCCTCATGGGCACGTCGTCGGCCGGGACGATCATGGATGCGCTCAAGGTGTTCCTGATCTCGCCCGAGGCGATCCCGATGGACCGCGATCATCTTCGCGGCGTCATCCTGCATCTCGGCATGGTGGTTTTCGGGGCCATGGCGCTGCCGCTTGGCGTGCTCATCGTCGCGGCGATGGCGGGCAACCTTCTCCAGCATGCGCCGGTCTTTACCGGCGAGAACATGAAGCCTTCCTTCTCCAAGCTCTCGCCGATAAAGGGGCTCGAGCGCCTGTTCGGACCCAAGAGCCTCGTCAATCTCCTCAAGAGCATGATCAAGTTCGTGCTCGTCGGCAGTGTCGTCTTCCTGCTGATCTGGCCGGAGCGCGACCGGTTCGGCCTCATGATGACGTGGGACGTCTCGCTGTTGCTGCCGCTCGTCAAGGCGCTGGCGCTCAAGATGTTCGGCGGCGTGATTGCCGTCATGACGGTCGTCGCGGCGCTCGATTATCTCTTCGAGCGATTCCAGTGGCTCAAGAAGCAGCGCATGTCCATTCAGGAGATCAAGGACGAATACAAGCAGATGGAGGGCGACCCGACGGTCAAGGCCAAGCTCCGCCAGTTGCGCATCGAGCGCGGCCGCAAGCGCATGATGGCCAATGTGCCGAAGGCGACCGTCGTCATCATGAACCCGACCCACTACGCCGTCGCACTGAAATACGAGAAGGGCATGGGCGCGCCCGTCTGCGTCGCCAAGGGCCTCGACGCCATCGCCCTCAAGATCCGCGAGGTCGCGGAGGCGAACGGCGTGCCCGTGGTCGAGAACCCCCCGCTTGCCCGCGCGCTCCATGCCTCGGTCGAGATCGACCAGGAAATCCAGCCGGATCACTACAAGGCGGTCGCCGAGGTCATTGGATATGTGATGCGGCTTAAGGCTAAGATCGCCGGACGGGGCAGGGCCAATTGATTCGCGCCCTCGCGGCGCGCAAAATTCATAATTCCGGATCGGAGCCCGGCGTGAGCCGGGCAGCGGGGGCGGCTTCGGGGGAATGCCGATGAGCGAAATACCGGCCGAATTGCCGGAGCTGGAGCGTCCGGCAGCGGCAGAGGCCCGTGGCGGCAGCGTCGCGTCGGATGGCGACGCACAGGGTGGCGTGTTTGCGGCGCTGCCATCCGGGCGGCGTCTCGTCATTCTCGCCGGCGCGGGGCTCGGCCTCGCGGCGACGCTGCTCGATGCTTTCGGCCTCCATGCCTTCGGCGTGAGCGGCGCGCTGACCGTCATGGGCGTGATCGGCGCGGCGGGCGTTCTCATCTTCGGGCTTGGAATGAGCGGGAGCGAGGCCTTCAGCCGGGCGCCGCTCGCGGCGGGCGAGGCGCTCAACGCGCTCCCCGACCCCTGCTACGTGACCGACAGGCGCGGCGCGGTGATCTTCGCCAATGAAGCCTATCGAAGCCTGCTCGGCACGGCTCATGCCGAGCGGCCGGCGCCGCTTGAGCGTCTGCTTGCCGGACGCGACGGCCTCGCCGAAACTCTCTTCCGCCTCACCCAGATGGGGCGGACGGGCTTTGCCGGCGAGGAGGAGGTTCGCTTCTCGCCGCGCGCGGGCGCGGTGGAGCGCGTTTTCAGGATCGTGGTGCGGCCGCTGAGCGGGGAGAAGGGCGGCGCGGTGTGGCTGCTGCGCGACCTCACCATGGAGCGCGAGCGCGTTGAGATCGCGGAACGCCAGTGGCAGAGCGTCATGGACTTCATGTCGGCGACGCCGATCGGCTTTTACGTCGCCGAGGCAAATGGCGAGATCTTCTTCATCAATACGCGGCTGGCGGGCTGGCTCGGCATCGAGCCCGACCGCGCCACGGAGCGGCGCACGACGCTGGCCGATTTCGCGGCGGGCGATCCGGGCGGGTTCCCCCTTGTGCCGGAACCCGACGGCACCGCCACGCTCGATGTCGATCTGCGCGCGGGCGATGGCCGCGTCATGCCGGTCCGCATCGTGCAGACGCAGGTTTCGCGCGGCGCCGGTCGCGAGCCGATGATTTGCGCCATGGTGCTCGACCGCGCGACCGCGGACGAGGCGGAGGAAACGATGCGCGACGCCGAGCGGCGCTTCGCGCGTTTCTTCAACAATGCGCCCATCGGCATCGCCACGGTCGATCGCGACGGCCGGATCGACAATGCGAACAGCGCCTTTCGTTCCTATGTCGGCGATGTGGAGCGCGGCGCGAACCTCGCCGGCCTCGTGGCCGAGGACGACCGGCCGGGCGTCGAGGAAGTGCTCGGCAGGGCGCAGGCGGGCACGCTTTCAGGCCCGCCCATCGAGGTGCGGCCCGTCAACCGTTCCGAGCGCGTGGGGCTTCTCTATGCGAGCCGGGTCGATATGGGCGAGGATGGCGGCTCGACCGTCATCTATCTCATCGACGCGACGGAGCAGAAATCGCTCGAGCTGCAATTCGCCCAGTCGCAGAAGATGCAGGCCATCGGCCAGCTCGCGGGCGGTGTCGCGCATGACTTCAACAACCTGCTGACGGCCATTATCGGCTTTTGCGATCTGTTGCTCGCGCGGCACCAGGCGGGCGATCCATCCTTCGCCGATGTCATGCAGATCAAGCAGAACGCGAACCGCGCGGCGAACCTCACCCGCCAGCTTCTCGCCTTTTCGCGCCGGCAGACGCTGCGACCCAAGGTCCTCTCGCTCACCGATGCGATTGCCGAGCTTCAGAACCTCCTCTCGCGCCTCCTCACCGAAAAGGTCGAACTCAAGATCGTTCATGGCCGCGATCTCGGTCTCGTCAAGGTCGATCAGAACCAGATCGAGCAGGTCATCATGAACCTCGCCGTCAATGCGCGCGACGCGATGCCGGATGGCGGCAGGCTGACGATCCGCACGGCGAATGTGTCGGAGGAGGACAGCCGCGCGCTCGACCACGCGCTGATGCCGCCCGGCGAATATGTGCTCATCGAGGTCGCGGATACGGGCGTCGGCATTCCGAAGGAAAATCACGGCAAGATCTTCGAGCCCTTCTACACCACCAAGGATCCGAGCAAGGGCACGGGCCTCGGGCTTTCGACCGTCTATGGCATCGTGAAGCAGACCGGCGGCTTCATCTTCCTCTATTCGACGGTCGGCAAGGGCACCACCTTCCGCATCTATCTGCCGCGCTATTTTGAAACGCCGGCGGAAGCCAAGGCCGAGGCGGAGGCAGCGGCGGCCGCAAGCGCGGCCGAGCCCGCGGACCTCACCGGCAAGGGCACGATCCTTCTCGTCGAGGACGAGGATGCGGTGCGCACCTTCGCCGCCCGCGCGCTCACCACGCGCGGCTATGAGGTGCTGCAGGCCGAAAGCGGCGAGGCGGCCATCGCGCTGGTCGAGGGCTTCAAGGGCCAGATCGATCTCGTTGTCTCCGACGTGGTGATGCCGAACATGGACGGCCCCACCATGATCAAGGAGCTGAGGGCGCGACTTCCGGGCGCGAAGGTCATCTTCGTTTCGGGTTACGCGGAGGATGCCTTCGAGAAGAGCCTTGATCCCGATCAGGAGTTCCACTTCCTGCCCAAGCCCTTCTCGCTCAAGCAGCTCGCGGCGGCGGTGAAGGAGATGATGGGCGGGTGAGGGTGATTCACGGCAACCATGTTGGCGGCGACGTGAACATCTGCCGAACTTGTCTTGAATTTCGGTTTAAAATCAATATCTTAAATTTCACATTGTCAGACGGAACAAAACCGGTACATTAACCCTTGATTGCTTCGGCCAGGCCAGCATGAAATAAGGGGAACCGGGATGTCGAAACCGACGATTCAGCTCGTTGAGAAGGGCGACAGGAACGATATGGACAAGCAGAAAGCCCTCGAAGCCGCTCTCAGCCAGATCGAACGCTCGTTCGGCAAGGGCTCGATCATGCGGCTCGGCAAGAACGAGCAGGTGGTGGAGATCGAGGCGATTTCCACGGGCTCGCTCGGCCTCGACATCGCGCTCGGCATTGGCGGTCTTCCCCGCGGTCGTGTGATCGAGGTTTACGGTCCCGAATCCTCCGGCAAGACGACGCTGGCGCTGCAGACTATCGCCGAAGCCCAGAAGAAGGGCGGCGTCTGCGCCTTCGTCGATGCGGAACATGCGCTCGATCCCGTCTATGCGCGCAAGCTCGGCGTCGCGCTCGACGATCTTCTCATCTCCCAGCCCGATACGGGCGAGCAGGCGCTCGAGATCGCGGACACGCTGGTCCGCTCCGGCGCGGTGGACGTGCTCGTCGTCGACTCGGTTGCGGCGCTGACGCCCAAGGCCGAACTCGAGGGCGAGATGGGCGACTCGCTGCCCGGCCTTCAGGCGCGGCTCATGAGCCAGGCGCTCCGCAAGCTCACCGCTTCGATCTCCAAGTCGAACACCATGGTGATCTTCATCAACCAGATCCGCATGAAGATCGGCGTGATGTTCGGCAGCCCGGAGACGACGACGGGCGGCAACGCGCTCAAATTCTACGCTTCGGTACGCCTCGACATTCGCCGCATCGGCGCGATCAAGGATCGCGACGAGGTGGTCGGCAACCAGACCCGCGTGAAGGTGGTCAAGAACAAGGTCGCGCCGCCCTTCAAGCAGATCGAATTCGACATCATGTATGGCGAGGGCATCTCCAAGACCGGCGAACTCATCGATCTCGGCGTCAAGGCGGGCATCGTCGAGAAGTCGGGCTCCTGGTTCTCCTATAACAGCCAGCGCATCGGGCAGGGCCGCGAGAACGCCAAGACCTTCCTGAAGGAAAACCCCGATATGGCCGCCCAGATCGAACAGGCCATCCGGCAGAATGCAGGGCTGATCGCCGAGCAGATCATGGAAGGCGCGCCCGAGGACGATGCCGATGGCGATGGCGACATGGAGGCGAGCGCCTGAGAAGGCTCCTTCCCGCAAGATTTCTCTAGCCTGCTTGTGCAAGGCGCGGCGCCGGATACCCCCCGGCGCCGTTTTGCGTTTCCGGAGGCGGGTTGCGGCGCCCCGGGACGGGCGGCCGGCAGGGGGAATGCGGCTTCAGTCCAAGGGGCTTTCCTAGACAGTTGCCGGGGCGGACGGTAAAAGCTCGAACGACTTTCAACTTTCCAGGGCGCGCCCGTCGGGAGGGCCGGCAAGGCACGCGCCCCGGAATACGAAGCGAGATGACGGAATGGCCGGGCTCAACGAGATCCGCAGCAAGTATCTCTCCTATTTCGGCAGGAACGGCCACGAGATCGTGCCGTCGGGGCCGCTCGTTCCGAACAACGATCCGACGCTGCTTTTCACCAATGCCGGAATGGTGCAGTTCAAGAACGTCTTCACCGGCAATGAGACGCGCCCCTATTCCCGCGCGGCCACGGCGCAGAAATGCGTGCGCGCGGGCGGCAAGCATAACGACCTCGACAATGTCGGCTACACGGCGCGTCATCACACCTTCTTCGAGATGCTGGGCAATTTCTCCTTCGGCGACTATTTCAAGGCCGATGCGATCGAACTGGCCTGGAACCTCGTCACCAAGGAATTCGGCCTGCCGAAAGACCGGCTGATGTCGACCGTCTATGCGGAGGATGACGAGGCGTTCAACCTCTGGAAGAAGATCGCAGGGCTTCCGGACGAGCGTATCATCCGCATTGCAACTTCGGACAATTTCTGGTCGATGGGCGAAACGGGCCCCTGCGGCCCCTGCTCGGAAATCTTCTTTGATCACGGGCCGAAGATTCCGGGCGGCCCTCCCGGCAGCGCCGATCAGGATGGCGACCGTTTCATCGAGATCTGGAATCTCGTCTTCATGCAGTATGAGCAGCATGCGGACGGAACGCGCAGCAACCTGCCGAAACCCTCCATCGACACCGGCATGGGGCTCGAGCGCGTCGCGGCCGTGCTTCAGGGCACGCATGACAATTACGCGACCGACCTCATGCGCGCGCTCATTCTGGCTTCGGCCGAAGCGTCCGGCACCGATCTCGACGGCCCCCATGCGGTGAGCCATCGCGTCATCGCCGATCACCTGCGCGCGAGCTGCTTCCTCATCGCCGACGGCGTGCTGCCTTCCAACGAAGGGCGCGGCTATGTGCTCCGCCGCATCATGCGCCGCGCCATGCGCCATGCGCAGCTTCTCGGCGTCACGGCGCCGCTGATGTGGCGGCTTGTGCCGGCGCTCGTCCGGCAGATGGGCGATGCCTATCCGGAGCTTCGCCGCGCCGAAGCGCTCGTCACCGAGACGCTCAGGCTCGAGGAGACGCGCTTCCGTGAAACGCTGGTGCGCGGCCTTCGCCTGCTCGACGATGAACTCGATCGCATCGGAAGCGCGAAGGCGCTGCCGGGCGAGGTCGCGTTCAAGCTCTACGACACCTATGGCTTTCCGCTCGATCTGACGCAGGACGCGCTGCGGCCGAAGGGCATCACCGTCGAGCAGGAAGGCTTCGACCGCGCGATGGCGCGCCAGCGCGAGGACGCGCGGAGGGCCTGGTCGGGTTCCGGCGAAAAGGCGACAGAGGCCGTCTGGTTCGAGCTGCGCGAGGAGCATGGCGCGACGGAGTTCCTCGGCTACGAGACAGAAACAGCCGAAGGCAAGATCGTTGCGATCGTTGTCGATGGCGCGCCGGTGGAGAAGGTCGGCGCCGGTGCCGAGGCCGTGATCATCACCAACCAGACGCCCTTCTATGGCGAGTCGGGCGGGCAGGTCGGCGACACGGGGCTTCTGTTCAATGGTTCGGGCGCGGAGTTTCCCGTCTCCGATACGCAGAAGAAGCTCGGCGACATGATCGTTCATACGGGCAGGCTCGCGCGCGGCGAACTCAAGGTTGGCGATGTCGTGGAGATGAAGGTCGACAGCGCGCGGCGCACGGCGACACGCGCGAACCACTCCGCGACGCATCTGCTGCATGAGGCGCTGCGCCGCGTGCTCGGGCCCCATGTGACGCAGAAGGGCTCGATGGTCGCGCCGGAGCGGCTGCGCTTCGACTTCAGCCACCCCAAGCCGATGACGGCGGAGGAAATCGCCAGGGTCGAGGACATCGTCAACCGCATCATCCGCCAGAACCGCGATGTGACGACGCGGCTCATGACGCCTGCCGAGGCGATCGAGGCGGGCGCGCTCGCGCTTTTCGGTGAGAAGTATGGCGATGAAGTGCGCGTGCTTTCGATGGGCGTGGACGAGGATCAGAGCGAGAAAACCTATTCGGTCGAGCTTTGCGGCGGCACCCATGTGCGCCGCGTCGGCGACATCGCGATCTTCAAGATCGTGAGCGAGAGCGCGGTGGCCTCGGGCGTGCGGCGCATCGAGGCGCTGACCGGCGAGGGTGCGCGGCACTATCTCGTCGAGCAGGAGCGGATCGCGAAGGAAGCGGCGGGCGCGCTGAAGATCGCGCCGGAAGAACTGCCGCAGCGCGTCGTCTCGCTGGTGGAGGAGCGCAAGCGCCTCGAGCGCGAGTTGAACGAGGCGAAGAAGAAGCTCGCCATGTCCGGCGGCGGCGGCGCCGAGGCGAGCCCGGCGCAGACCATTGGCGGCGTACAGGTCGTCGCGCGCGTGCTCGCCGGCGTCAATCCGAAGGATCTGCGCGGCCTCGTCGACGAGGCGAAGAAGCAGGCCGGCTCCGGCGTCGTCGCGCTCGTCGCGGTGAGCGAGGACGGCAAGGGCGCGATCGCGGTCGGCGTCACGGCGGACCTCACCTCGCGCTTCAACGCGGTCGATCTGGTGAAGGCGGGCGCGGCGGCGATGGGCGGCTCGGGCGGCGGCGGGCGGCCCGACATGGCGCAGGCCGGCGGGCCGGAGGGGGCCAAGGCCGAGGCCGCGCTCGACGCGGTTCGCGCGGCGGTCGGAGAACTTGCAGGCGCGGCCTGATCCCTTTCGCGGCATCGGGCGGCGCTTCTCCACTCAGAGATGACGGGGCGAGGCGGCGACGGGCGGAGGGACGATGAGCGGGCGCGCAGGCGGCGATTTCGACTATGAGGCGCATGGGCAGGGCTACGCCCTTCAGCGCCGTCCCGATCCCCGCATCGCGGCCCTTGTTCACGAGGCGCTGGGACCTGCGCGCAGTGTGCTCAATGTCGGCGCGGGTACAGGCTCCTACGAGCCGCTGGATCGTCATGTGCTCGCCGTCGAGCCTTCTGCCGCGATGCGCGCGCAGCGGCCACCGCATCTGGCGCCCGCCATTCGCGCGGTGGCGGAGGATCTCCCTTTCGACGACTGCTCTTTTGATGCGGCCATGGCGCTCGTCACGGTGCATCAATGGGCCGATCTCGCCAAGGGCCTGAGCGAGATGCGCCGCGTCGCGCGGGGGCCGGTCGTCGTGCTCACATTCGATGGCGATGCGCTCGATCGCTTCTGGCTTGCGGATTACGCGCCGGAACTCATCGCCGCCGAGAGGCGGCGTTGCCCGCCCCTCGAGCGGATCGGCGCGCTCATCGGCAAGCGGAGCGTGGTACGGACCGTTCCCATTCCGGCCGATTGCAGCGATGGTTTTACGGAAGCCTTTTATGCGCGCCCGGAGCGGCTGCTCGACCCGGCGGTGCGGCGGGCCCAATCCTCCTGGGGCTTTGCGGAGCCAGGTGTCGAGGCGCGTTTCGTCGCCCGGCTCACGGAGGATTTGCAGTCAGGCGCATGGGACGCGCGCCATGGCGCCTTGCGGCGGATGCCCTTTTTCGAGAGCTCGCTGCGGCTTGTGATCGGCTATCCGGATTGACCGGACGCCTGCGAAAGCAGGCTTATGCCTGCTTCGCCAGCGCCTTGTGGAGATTTTCGGCGAGCTTGTCGAGGTAGCCCTCGGTCGTCAGCCACTTCTGCTCCGAGCCGACGAGAAGGGCGAGGTCCTTCGTCATATAGCCGCTCTCGACGGTCGAGACGCAGACCTTCTCGAGCGTGTGGGCGAAGTTCGCCAGCGCTTCATTGCCGTCGAGCTTGGCGCGATGCGAGAGGCCGCGCGTCCAGGCGAAGATCGACGCGATCGAGTTCGTCGATGTCTGCTCGCCGCGCTGATGCGCGCGATAGTGGCGCGTCACCGTGCCATGCGCCGCTTCCGCTTCCATGATGTCGCCATCCGGCGTGAGCAGCACGCTGGTCATGAGGCCGAGCGAGCCGAAGCCCTGCGCGACCGCATCGGACTGCACGTCGCCATCGTAGTTCTTGCACGCCCAGACATAGCCGCCCGACCACTTCAGCGAGGAGGCGACCATGTCGTCGATGAGGCGGTGCTCATAGACGAGCTTCTTCTTCTCGAAATCGGCCTTGAATTCGCTTTCGTAGACTTCCTGGAAGATGTCCTTGAAGCGGCCGTCATAGGCCTTGAGGATCGTGTTCTTCGTCGAAAGATAGACAGGGTAGTCGCGGTCCAGGCCGAACTTCATGCAGGCGCGCGCGAAGTCGCGGATCGAGTCGTCGAGATTGTACATCGAGAGCGCGACACCCGCGCCGGAGAAGTGAAACACTTCTTCCTCGATCTTCTCCTTGCCGTCATCGGATACCCAGGTGAGGGTGAGGCGGCCATTGCGGGGTACACGGAAATCCGTGGCGCGATACTGGTCGCCATAGGCGTGGCGCGCGATCACGATCGGCTCCGTCCAGCCGGGCACGAGGCGCGGAATGTTGCGGCAGATGATCGGTTCACGGAAGACCGTGCCGTTGAGAATGTTGCGGATCGTGCCGTTGGGCGACTTCCACATCTTCTTGAGATTGAACTCCTTCACGCGCGCTTCGTCGGGCGTGATGGTCGCGCATTTGACGCCGACGCCATAATGCTTGATCGCTTCGGCGGCCTCGATCGTGACCTTGTCGTCGGTGGCGTCGCGATGCTCGATGCCGAGATCGAAATATTTGATGTCCAGATCGAGAAAGGGGAAGATCAGTTTGTCCTTGATCATCTTCCAGATGATCCGGGTCATTTCGTCGCCATCGAGATCGACTATGGGATTTTTGACCTTGATCTTCGACATGCGGCACAACCCTTCGGAAAAAAACGTGAGCACATGGGACGCCAGGTTCCCGGACGGGAACCGCAAACGCGTGGGATATGAACCCTATAACATTGCCTGCCAATTGATTAAAGCCACGCAATCGCCTATTCAGCGACACATTGTTTCAAGCGAAGGCCCGTTGACGAATGGCCGGAACCGATCAGACGAAATTGGACAGCTCCCGGGGCGGCCAGGCGCCGGCGGTGATTCTCGTGCAGCCGCAGCTTGGCGAGAACATAGGCACGGCATCGCGGGCGATGCTCAACTTCGGGCTCTCCGATCTGCGTCTGGTGGCGCCCAGGGATGGCTGGCCGAACGAGCGCGCCCGCGCCGCGGCGTCAGGCGCGGATATCGTCATCGATAATGCCCAGCTTTTCGCCCGGAGCGAAGAAGCGGTGGCCGATCTCGATTTTGTCATTGCGACGACGGCGCGCGTCCGCGACATGGTGAAACCGGTTCTGACGCCCGCTGCCGCGGCGGCAAAGCTGCGCGAGGTGATCGCGGGCGGCGGCCGGGCGGGCGTGCTCTTCGGGCCGGAGCGCACGGGCCTCACCAATGACGATGTGGTGCTCGCCGATGCCGTTCTGATGGTGCCGGTCAATCCCGCCTTCGCCTCGCTCAATCTCGCCCAGGCGGTGCTCCTTATCGGCTATGAATGGTTCAAGGCGGCGGACCAGACGCCGGCCCGGCAGATCGACTATCTCCAGACCCGTCCGGCGACCAAGGAGGAGCTTCTGGGCTTCTTCGAGCATCTGGAGAGGGAGCTTGACCGCTTCGGCTTCCTGAAGCCGCCGGAGAAGCGCCCCTCCATGGTCCGCAACCTCAGGAACATGTTCCAGCGGGCGGAAATGACCGAGCAGGAGGTTCGGACCATGCGGGGCGTCGTCGCCGCGCTGACGCGAAGGGTCCCGAAAGGCCAGGGACCGGAAGACGAGGAAGCGGAGGACGAAGCGCCGGGCGGCGTTTGACAGGTCAGCCGTGGCGGGCTAAAACCCGCCCCGAAACGGCCCTCAGGGGCCTTTTCACATTCACGCACCCGTGGGAGCGGATACGCTTGTGCCGCTTCCCTGTCGGCCAAGGGACCCTGAAGGTTCTGCGGCAGAGGAGGGGCGTTTCCCTTTATTTTGACAGGAACCGCTATGACAAAGCGCCAGGAAACCAAGTACAAAATTGACCGCCGTCTGGGCGAGAACATCTGGGGCCGCCCGAAGAGCCCGGTCAATCGCCGCGAATACGGCCCCGGCCAGCACGGACAGCGCCGCAAGGGCAAGCTCTCCGACTTCGGCGTGCAGCTTCGCGCCAAGCAGAAGCTCAAGGGCTATTACGGCAATATCTCCGAGAAGCAGTTTCACGGCATCTACAAGGCCGCGACGCGCATCAAGGGCGACACGGGCGCCAATCTGATCGGCCTGCTCGAGCGCCGTCTCGACGCGGTGGTCTATCGTGCGAAGTTCGTCACGACCGTTTTCGCCGCGCGTCAGTTCGTCAATCACGGCCATGTTCTGGTCAACGGCAAGCGCGTCACCATCCCGAGCTACCGCCTGCGTGAGGGCGATGTGGTCGAGGTGCGCGAGAAGTCGAAGCAGCTCGCGCTCGTGCTTGAAGCGACGCAGAGCGCCGAGCGCGACACGCCGGACTATGTCGAAGTCGATCACAACAAGATGACCGCGAAGCTCATCCGCATTCCGGTGCTGGCCGATGTGCCCTATCCGGTGCAGATGGAGCCGCACCTCGTCGTCGAATTCTATTCGCGTTCGTAACCCGGACCGCGAAGGTCGGAAATGCAAAAGGCCGCTCGAGAGAGCGGCCTTTTTGTTTGGTCACTTGTCGCTTGTGCGGGACGGGTCCTGCGCGGCGATGGCAGGCGGGCCCGAAATCAGGCCGCCGCCTCGATGCCCTTCGCGGCGAGGAAATCGCGCAGCTCGCCCTGCTCGAACATCTCGCGCACGATGTCGCAGCCGCCGACGAATTCGCCCTTCACATAGAGCTGCGGGATCGTCGGCCAGTCGGAGAACTGCTTCACGCCCTCGCGGATCTCGGGGTCCTCGAGCACGTTGATGCCCTTGAAGGGCACGTTCAGATAGGTGAGCACCTGCACGACGGCATTGGAAAAGCCGCATTGCGGAAAGACCGGCGTTCCCTTCATGAAGAGAACCACGTCATTGCCGTCGATTTCCTGACGGATGCGGTCGAAGACTGGATTTTCGCTCATCTGATTTCCTTCCGCGCGCTTGGCGCTCTTGATCTGGAAATGGTCCCGTTCAATCTTCCGGCGCGGAGGTCTGGAGTGCGAGCGCGTGAAGCTCGCTGCCCATGCCGCCCTTCAATGCGTTGTAGACCATCTGGTGCTGCTGCACGCGCGTCTTTCCCTTGAAGGCCGCCGAGATGACATTGGCCGCATAGTGATCGCCGTCACCCGCGAGATCGCGGATGTCGATCTTGGCATCCGGCAAGGCCTCCCTGATGAGGCGTTCGATCTCGCTCGCAGTCATCGCCATGTCGTCAGTTTCTCCTTTGTCCGAGGGTTCCCGTTCAGAGGGCTTCGGCGGGCGCCGCCGCCATATAGGCGGGAAGCCAGCTCTCATGCGCTGTTTTCAGCCTCTGCAATGATATGGGATTGCAGCCGTCGAGTGTCAATTCGGCGCCGCCCGTCCGCCCGATCCGCGCGGCGGGAACGCCCGCACCTGCGGCCCTTTCGAGAAGCGCCGTGGCGGCGTCCTCGGGGAGAGTGACGACATAGCGGGCCTGATCCTCGCCGAAGGCCCAGGCGTGCAGCGGCAGATCGGCGGGCGCTTCGATGCGCGCGCCGATGCCGGAGGCGATCGCCATTTCCGCCACGGCGGCGACGATGCCGCCGTCGGAGACGTCATGCACGGCGGAGAGCGCGCCGGAGCGGATTTCGCCGCGCACGAAGTCGCCATTGCGGCGCTCGGCGGCGAGGTCCACGGCGGGTGGCGCTCCCTCGCGCAAGGCGAGGATGTCGCGCGCATAGATGCTCTGGCCGAGATGGCCCTTCGTTTCGCCGATGACGACGATCGCTTCGCCCGCCGCCTTGAAGGCGACGCTCATGCGCTTCGAGATGTCGGGCAGAATGCCGACGCCACCGATCGCCGGCGTGGGCAGGATGCCCTTGCCGTTCGTCTCGTTGTAGAGCGAGACGTTGCCCGAGACGACTGGGAAGTCGAGCGCGCGGCAGGCATCGCCGATGCCCTGAATGCAGCCCACGAGCTGGCCCATGATTTCGGGCTTTTCGGGATTGCCGAAGTTGAGATTGTCGGTGATGGCGAGCGGCTCGGCGCCGACGGCGGTGAGATTGCGCCAGCATTCCGCCACCGCCTGACGTCCGCCCTCGCGCGGATCGGCGGCGCAATAGCGCGGCGTCACGTCGAGCGTGAAGGCGAGCGCCTTGCCGCTGTGATCGACGCGAATGACGGCCGCATCGCCGCCCGGCCCGACGGCCGTGTTGCCCTGAATGAGATGGTCATATTGCTCCCAGACCCAGCGCCGCGAGCACATATCCGGCAGTCCGACGATCTTCACCAGCACTTCGGAAAGATCGTTGGGCGCGGCCACATCGGCGATGGCGAGTTGGGCCGGCTTCGGCGTCTCGACCCAGGGGCGGTCATATTCCGGCGCCTGATCGCCAAGCTCCTTGATGGGGAGGTCGGCCATGACATCGCCATGCTGCTTGATGCGGAACCGCAGATCGTCCGTCGTCTTGCCGATGACGGCGAAGTCGAGGCCCCATTTGCGGAAGATCGCTTCGGCCTCTTCTTCCTTTTCGGGGTGGAGCACCATGAGCATGCGCTCCTGGCTCTCCGAGAGCATCATTTCATAGGCCGTCATGCCCGCTTCGCGGCAGGGCACGCGGTCGAGATCGAGCTCGACGCCGAGATCGCCCTTCGCGCCCATTTCGACGGCCGAGCAGGTGAGGCCCGCCGCACCCATGTCCTGAATGGCGACGACGGCGCCCGATGCCATCAGCTCGAGGCAGGCTTCGAGCAGGAGCTTCTCGGAGAAGGGGTCGCCGATCTGCACGGTCGGGCGCTTCTCCTCCGAATCCTCGTCGAATTCGGCCGACGCCATGGTCGCGCCATGGATGCCGTCGCGGCCGGTCTTGGAGCCGAGATAGACGATGGGAAGGCCGACGCCCTCGGCCTTGGAATAGAAGATCTTGTCGGCATCCGCGAGGCCCGCCGCGAAGGCGTTGACGAGGCAGTTGCCGTTGTAGCTCTCGTCGAAATTCACTTCGCCGCCGATGGTCGGCACGCCGAAGGAATTGCCATAGCCGCCGACGCCGGCGACGACGCCGGACAGGATGTGGCGCGTGCGCGGATGATCCGGCTCGCCGAAGCGCAGCGCATTGAGCGCCGCGACGGGGCGCGCGCCCATGGTGAAGACGTCACGAAGAATGCCGCCCACGCCCGTTGCCGCGCCCTGATAGGGCTCGATATAGGAGGGGTGGTTGTGGCTCTCCATCTTGAAGACGATGGCCTGACCGTCGCCGATATCGACGACGCCGGCATTCTCGCCGGGGCCGCAAATGACGCGCGGGCCCGTCGTCGGCAGCGTGCGGAGCCATTTCTTCGACGATTTGTAGGAGCAGTGCTCGTTCCACATCGCCGAGAAGATGCCGAGTTCGGTCAGCGTCGGCTCGCGGCCGATGAGGTCGAGAATGCGCTGATATTCGTCCGGCTTGAGGCCATGTTCGGCGACCAGCTCGGGAGTGATTTTCACGTCGTTGGGGATCACGCAACCGCCTCCAGCACGCTCTCGAAGAGGGCACGGCCTTCCGTGCCGCCATTGAGCGGCTCGATTTCGTTTTCGGGATGCGGCATCAGTCCCATGACATTGCCGCGCTCATTGATGATGCCCGCTATGTCGTTGAGCGAGCCGTTGGGGTTCGTGCCTTCCGCATAGCGGAAGACGACGCGGCCTTCGCCCTCGATACGCGCCAGCGTTTCGGCGTCGGCGAAGTAGTTGCCGTCGCCATGCGCGACAGGGCAGCGCCAGACCTCGCCCTGCCTGTACTTGCGCGTGAAGGCTGTATCGGCATTCGCCACTTCGAGCTTCACATGGCGGCAGACGAATTTGAGATGGCTGTTGCGGATGAGTACGCCGGGCAGCAGGCCGGCCTCGCACAGGATCTGGAAGCCGTTGCAGACGCCGAGAATGTGGACGCCCCGGTCGGCCTTCCTGCGGACATCGTCCATGATCGCGGCGCGCGCGGCGATCGCCCCTGTGCGCAGATAGTCGCCATAGGAGAAGCCGCCCGGCAGCACGACGAGATCGACGTCGGGAAGCTCTTTCTCGGCATGCCAAACGGCGATGGGCTTCTTGCCGGTGATCTGTTCGAGCGCGTAGAGCATGTCGCGCTCGCGGTTCGATCCCGGAAAGACGATGACGGCGGATTTCATGCTTATTTCTCGTCGATCTCGATCGCGTAGTTTTCGATCACGGTGTTGGCGAGGAGCTTCTTGCTCATGTCCTCCAGGGCGGCACGGGCCCGGGCGGGATCCTTTTCGTCGAGTTCGACCTCGAAGAGCTTGCCCTGGCGGACGCTGGCCACGCCGGAGAAACCGAGCGAGCCCAACGCGCCTTCGATGGCCTTGCCCTGCGGGTCGAGCACGCCGTTCTTCAACATGACCTTGATGCGGGCCTTCATGTGCAATCCTGTATCTCTGCTTCCCTTTTCATTGCCGGGTTGCCGGCAATTCGGGGCCGTTTGGTCACAAGTCTTAAATCCTGGGTGCCCGGATCAGGTCCGGGCATGAGGCCGTGCTGCCACCAGCGTCACTTGACCAGCATCGGTCCGCGTCGCTTCGGTTCGTTCTCGAAGAGGATGCCGAGACGGCGCGCCACTTCCTGATAGGCCTCGATGAGGCCGCCCATGTCGCGACGGAAACGATCCTTGTCGAGCTTGTCGTTGGTGCGGATGTCCCACAGGCGGCAGCTGTCCGGGCTGATCTCGTCGGCCAGCACCACGCGCACCATGTCGCCTTCGTAGAGGCGGCCGAACTCGACCTTGAAGTCGACGAGGCGGATGCCGATGCCGAGGAAGAGGCCGGTGAGGAAATCGTTGACGCGCAGCGCGAGAGCCATCATGTCGTCGATCTCCTGCGGCGTCGCCCAGCCGAAGGCCGTGATGTGCTCTTCGGAGATCATCGGGTCGCCGAGCTCGTCGTTCTTGTAATAGAACTCGATGATGGAGCGGGGAAGGGCCGTGCCTTCCTCGATGCCGAGCCGCTTGGAGATCGAGCCGGCGGCGACATTGCGCACCACCACCTCGCAAGGAATGATCTCGACCTCGCGGATCAGTTGCTCGCGCATGTTGATGGATCGGATGAAGTGCGTGGGCACGCCGATCTCGTTGAGGCGCGAGAAGATGAATTCGGAGATGCGATTGTTGAGGACGCCCTTGCCCTCGATGGTCGCGTGCTTCTGGTTGTTGAACGCGGTGGCGTCGTCCTTGAAGTGCTGGACAAGCGTTCCCGGCTCGGGGCCTTCGTACAGGATCTTGGCCTTGCCTTCGTAAACGCGTCTGCGCCGGCTCATGTCATGATTCCAATCGGTTGGCGCCCGATCATGAGGGCGCGTGCAGGCGTAACGGTCCCGCGGTGAAAGGGGACGAGGGAGGGCATGGGAATCGCCCCTCCGGCTCGGGCGCAAGTTACTCCATGCCTCGTAGCTATACAATCAATGTACGCGAAAGCAGCCGAAGTCCTTAATTCTTCGCCAAATCAGCAGCTTAGATAATTAGCCGCAGGCCCAAGCTCAAGTGGCGTGCGCTGTTGATTTGCCGGCCCCGCGCGGTTATGCCTATGCCTCGTTTTCGCACCGGCCGGCCTCCCCGTGCCGGCAGTGCTTTGGAGCGATGAGGTCCATGTCCACATTCGACAAGCGCGGAGAAGATTTCGAGAAGATCTTCGCCCATGATGCCGAGCTGCAATTCAAGGCCACTGCGCGCCGGAACCGGCTGCTCGGCCTTTGGGCGGCGGAGCTTCTCGGGCTGACGGGCGATGCGGCCGCCGAATATGCCCAGGAGATCGTGAAGGTCGATCTTCAGGAAGTGGGCGACGAGGACGTGTTCCGCAAGCTGCGCGCCGACTTCGATGCGAAGGGCGTCGCGCAGTCGGATCACCAGATCCGCAGGGCGATGGACGAATATCTCGCCGAGGCGGTTCGTCAGGTGAAGGCCGAAGGCTGATCCCGATCAGCGGTTTGATCCGATTCGCTGAGACGGTTTCCTAGTTCCGGACGGCCATGAGCGCCGAGGCGAAGAGGCGCGATGCCACATCGCGCGCTTCCGCTTCCTCGGGACAGGTGGCTTCGTGGGCGAGCGGTCTTTCGCGCCTGCGGTGCATGGCCGCCCAGGCGACGATCTCGATCGCGCAGCGGGCCGCGACCCTGAGCTTCGTTTCCGTCCAGTCAGGGGCGGCTCCGTGCCCGATCAGCGCCACGAGATCGTCGATATAGGCGCCGCGTACTTGCTGGCGGTGGATCTCGTTCAGTTCCGCGATGTCGAATGCGCAGCTATCGAGCAGCCAGACGATCCGCCGCTGTTCCGCCAGAACGTCATGGAGCGCGCCGCCAATGGCCTTGAGCGCCGATGCGTCGGCCAGGCTTGCCCGCGTCAGCGCCTCGCCGAGGAGCGGCCAGCGCGCATGCGCCCCGATCTTCGCGCGCAGCAGCGCGGCTGTCTCCCCGATGCCGGGATCGGGCAGGGGGACCGGCAAATCCTCGAGCGGCAGGCCGCAGAGCCGCATGACGGCAAGATGAAGCAGGGCTTCCTTGCTCGCGGCATAAAGGTATAGCGTGCCCGCCGACACCCCCATCTGCCTTGCAATGTCCGCGACCTGAGTTCGGCGGTAGCCTGCTTCCGTGAAGCAGGCGATGGCCGCTTCCGCGATTTCCTCGAAGCGCGCGGCTGTTCGCGCCTTGCCCGTCCGGCTTTTGGGTTGGGTCGTCATTTGGCCTCTTGCGGTTCGTCTCTCAAAAGGTATTATATGAATGATTCATTCATTTATTCAAGGTGGCGGGAGCATGGCCATGGCGAAGTGGCGGCACTCTCTTGCCTGGGCGCTGGCCCTGTTGCTCGCCGGGGGGCTTGCCCGGGCGAGCGCCGATGATGGCGGCTGGGGCCATTATGGCGGCGATGCCGGCGGGCAGAGGCATGTGCAGGCAAGCGCCATCACGCCAGCCAATGTCGCGGGCCTCAAGGAGGTCTGGCGCTATTCGACAGGCGCGCTTGCGGGCAAGCCCGCCAATGTGCGCAAGCGCTATGCCTTCGAGGCGACGCCGATACTTGCCGAGGACAATCTCGTTTTCTGCACGCCCTTCAATGTCGTCGTCGCGCTCGATCCGGCGACGGGCGTCGAGCGCTGGACCTACGATCCCGGCATCGCGCTCGACCAGCGCCCGGCCAATCAGTTCGTCTGCCGGGGCGTTGCCTATTGGCAGGATGCCGGGGCCCCGCTCGACGCCACCTGCGGCAGCCGCATCTTCATGGGCACGAATGACGGGCGCCTGATCGCGCTCGATGCGCGGACCGGCAAGCCCTGTCCGGACTTCGGGCCCGATCCGGACAAGCCCGGCGAGGTGACGGCGGGCGCCGACCGGCTGCTCGTCTGGCCGGGCGAGTATCAGCACACGTCGCCGCCCGTGGTTTCGCATGGCGTCGTCATTCTCGGCTCGTCCATCGGCGACAATGCGCGGGTCGATGCGCCGAAGGGAACGGTCAGGGCCTATGATGCACGGACGGGCGCGTTCAGATGGAGCTTCGATCCGGTGGCGCGGGGCGCCGCCGAGAAGCCGGAAAGCTGGGCGCCCGGCGCGGCCGCGCATACGGGGCAGGCGAATGTCTGGGCGCCGATCTCGGTCGACGAGGCGCGCGGCCTCGTCTTCCTGCCGACATCCTCGCCCAGCCCCGATTTCTTCGGCGGGCTGCGGGCCGGCGACGATGCCTATGCCGATTCCGTCGTCGCGCTGAATGTGGAGACGGGCGCCGTTCAATGGGCCTTCCAGACGGTGCATCACGATGTCTGGGACTACGATCTTCCCGCCCAGCCGACGCTGGCGACGCTGACGCGCGACGGCAAGCCCGTCGATGTCGTCGTGCAGGTGACGAAGACGGGCTTCATGTTCGTGCTGGAGCGCGACACGGGCAAACCCTTCTTCGATGTCGTGGAGCGGCCCGTGCCGCAAGGCGCGGTGGCGGGCGAGGCGCTTTCGCCGACCCAGCCATTCCCTGTGAAGCCGCCCGCGCTCGTGCCGCAGAAGCTCGAGAAAGGCGGCGCATGGGGCCTCGTCTGGTTCGACAAGCGGGCCTGCAACGCGACGCTCGACAAGGTCCGCAGCGATGGATTGTTCACTCCGCCCTCGCTTGAAGGCACGCTCATCTATCCTTTCACCGGAGGAGGCGCGAACTGGGGTGGAATGAGCTTCGATCCGGCACGCAAGATCGCGGTCGTCAATGTCAACAATGCCGGCCACATCGTCACGCTCTTTCCGTCCTCTGAATATAAGGGGCGCAAGGAAGTGGACGAGAGCGCCGAGATCGTGCCGCAGGCGGGCGCGCCCTATGGCGTGAGGCGCGATCTCTTCCTGTCGCCGCTCGGGCTTCCCTGCACGCCGCCGCCATGGGGATCGCTTGTGGCTGTCGATCTCGAAAACGGCACGATCAAATGGAAGCGCCCACTGGGCACGGTGCGGGACCTTGCGCCCGTGCCACTGCCGCTCGAATGGGGCGTGCCGAATTTCGGCGGGCCGCTCACCACCGGTAGCGGGCTCATCTTCATCGGCGCGGCGATGGACAACTATCTGCGCGCCTTTGACATAGAAACGGGCGATGAGCTGTGGAAGGCGCGGTTGCCGGCGGGCGGGCAGGCGACGCCCATGTCCTATGTGTGGAAGGGGCGGCAATATGTCGTCATCGCGGCGGGCGGACATGCGCGCGCGGGCACGAAGCTCGGCGACAGCGTCATCGCCTATGCGCTGCCTGAGCGGAAATGAAAGACGGGGCACAAGCGCGGCCCGCGGCCCCGCTTGAGTTCGGCCTGCATACGTCCAACAATCCGGCCATGACGATAACGCTCGGAAAGGGAGGGCTCATGCCCGGCTACAACAACGTCACGATCGAAAAGCAGGGGCCCGTGGCTCTTGTGCGCTTCGACAGGAAGGGCAACCGCAACGCCTTCAATCAGGAGACGATCCTTGAACTCACCGACGTCGCGCGGCGCTTTCAGGACGATCTCGAGACGCAGGCCGTCGTGCTCACCGGCACGCGCGAGGCCTTCTCCGGCGGGATCGATCTCAAGGAGCGGGCGACGCGCGCGGTGACGGCGGGCAGCGATCTCGAATTGCGCCAGACCTATTATCGCGGCGTGCGGCTCTGCCAGGCTTGGGAAGACATGCCGCAGGTGACGATCGCCGCGATCGAGGGAATGGCCGTCGGCGCGGGCGTGGCTTTGCCCATCGCGCTCGACTGGCGCGTCATGGGCAAGGGCGCGTTCCTCTATGTGCCGGAGGTGAAGATCGGCATCAATCTGCAATGGGGTGCGCTGCCGCGCCTCATCACGCTGGTCGGACCGGCGCGGGCCAAGCGCATCTGCATCCTTTGCGAGCGGATGGGCGCCGACCACGCGCTGGACTGGGGGCTCGTCGACGAGGTCGCCGAAGACGGGCAGGTGGTGGAGAAGGCGCTTGAAATGGCGCGCGCCGCCTCCTCGATGCCCGCGCCCGCGGTGCGCATGGTGAAGGAGGCGGTCAACGCCACGGCCAACGCGCTGCACAAGGCGACGAGCTATGCCGATGCCGACCAGAGCCAGCTCTCGACGAACTTCCGCTCCGCGCAGGCGGAGAGCGACAAGTTCGTCAAGGGGCGTAGCTGACGATCAGGCAGGAACCTTGTTGCGAAGGCGGGTAGCGATCTGCTCCAGAGAGAGCAGGTGGTTCCCTTCCTTCGCCACGTCATAGGTGGTGACGTTCATGGCACGGACGGTTTTTCTTATCACCGTATTCGTGGCGGGGTGAACGTCCACGTCGATCACGTTGAAGCAGCAGGTGTTCTGGTCGATGGAGGCAAAGGAGGCGAGGCCCGT
>WBZO01001522.1_pt1 | contig 35602 bp, 32 predicted proteins | sample 5204261 | NCBI WGS metagenome assembly WBZO01 (sample SAMN12412400, study PRJNA552823) | activated sludge metagenome | isolation source: activated sludge from anammox sidestream of wastewater treatment plant... | place: USA: North Carolina | collected 2017-09
GCTTGTTCTGATTCGGATCGGTAACGGGGCCGGAGCCGTTCGTCGAACAGCCGCCAAGGAGAGTCAGGGAAAGTGCGATGACCAACACCATCAACAATGCCGGAACGTACTGCGCGTGATGTGATGATCTCTTCAACCTTCCTCCTCCGAGATTTCCTCAATCTCGATTTGAAACAATCTGTTTCGTGGGCAGAAGGGAGAGTCGCAAAGTGGCGGCCAAAGTGTTTCAAGACGCTACAGAAGTGATCCCAGTGGTTAAGTTCATGTCATTCGCGCACTTGCAGGGCCGAATTCTGGTCGGCGCTTGAGCACCAGAACTGAACAGCGAGATTTTTCGCAAGAAGTATGGGATGAAGAGGATAGTGTGTTGGGAATCGTCTACAGATTCCGAACGACGCGAGTACCGGCGACAATGTCGCCGAGGCGGGTACGCTCCTTAGTAAGGAGGATCACGACGACGCCGAGAATGCTGAAGGCGGGCAGGCCGTCGACCAGGCGGAGCGCGTTGCGAATCAGCGATTTCTTCAGGCCCGGTTTGCTGCCGTCGACGGCAATTACGCGCAAATCAAGAAGTCGTTTTCCGACCGTCCAGCCCAAGTACGCTTCCAGCAGGACATAGTAAGCGACAATTACGATGAAGAAGATCACGCAGAGCGGGTCGGAGATCATCCAGCCGATGCGCCAGACATGATCGGCGGAGGTCATCAACCAGGTGCCCTTGACGATTCTTGTGACCGGGAAGAACACGGCGCAAAACAAAATCCAGTCGAGGACCAGCGCCAGAAAGCGTTGGCCGAGTGTGGCGAAGCGTGGGACGGTGTCTGACATTGCGGCAACGTAGATTTTGATCAGTGATAGCGAATGATCGGCGCTGCAAAGAACAAGGGCAAGGAGAAAGTCGGAAGGAGGCCAAATGGCGACACGGTGGGCTATCGGTCAAATCCGATTGCTCGCCTTGAACAGGCGATCAAGGCGCGGGAGGAACATCGGAGTGCACTCACGGTACGAGCGATACATCTGCCCAAATCTTCGCTCAAGCTCCGGCTCTTCGATTGCCTTGATTTCCCAAGTTACGCCGGAAATCAGGAGCGGCAAGAAGATGAAGAGAATTGTGACCGAGCCTAACCAAAGACCCAGCCCCGCCAAGAATACAAACAGGCCGGCGAACATGGGATTGCGGACAAGTCGGTAGAGGCCGGAGGTGACTAACGTGGGTGGAGGACTGATCGGAACCGGAGTACCACGACTCAGCAAGAACTGTGCTACAGAACCGACCATCATTGCCATGCCGATTGCTATCAGCGGATAAGCGACGTATGGAACGACCGGCGAAGAAATCTCCTGCAATTCGAGCCACTCACCGAGGTAATACACGCCAAGAGCAGCGAGCAAGACAAGAGTGAAGAAGACAATCGGTGCCAAGGCGCAGATGGCGTATTTGCGGGGCGAGCGATCCGCCGCGGCGCGGCTCAGATACTCGATAGCTTTTTCACGGAGACTCACTTCAGTCCCTCCTTGAGTATGCCGCTTTGGGGCCGGTCTCGTTGGAGCTTCTCATGCGAACGGGTCCCGATCAGTGACGACTTGTCACATAATCTTGTAGTTGCGACTCCGGAGCGACTGGTTGACTTCACACATTGATAATCACCTTACCGCGCGCGCGCTTGGTTTCGAGGTAGCGAATAGCCTCCGCAGTTTCGGCCAATGTGTACTGCCGGTCGATTACCGGGAGTACTTTGCCGGATTCAAGGAGGTCTTTTAGGAAGAGCAAATCGGCTTGATTTGGTTTCGCCATTCCCAGTCCGACGAGCTTGCGATTTCCGAGCGATGCCAGCGGCGCGAGGAGCATCTCTTTAAACATGTGTGATAACGTTGAGAATCCGGCACTGACGCAGATACCGCCGGGGTGGAGTGCGCGGCGAAATTCGAATGCAGAGCGATTGGCGATGGCATCGAAGATCAGATCGTAGCGCTTATCGCCTGTTGTGAAATCTTCTTGCGCGTAATCAATGACATGGGTGGCGCCGATCGAGCGCACCAATTCGAAATTGCGGGCACTGCAGACGCCCGTGACCTCCGTGCCGTACGATTTGGCGATCTGCACGGCGAACGATCCTACACCGCCGCTCGCGCCGTTGACCAACACGGACTGCCCGGGACGGATTTTTCCCTTATCGCGTAGACCCTGCAGCGCTGTAAATCCTACGACGCCGACTGAGGCTGCTTGCGCAAATGAAAGGTTGGGCGGCTTGAGCGCCAATATTTCTTCGCGGGCGATGGCGTACTCGGCGAAAGCGCCGGCACCACGGCGAGCCATGCCGAAGACTTCATCGCCAATTCTGAGATGCCCGACCTTTTTCCCGACGGCGGCCGCCGTGCCGGCGAGATCGGCGCCGAGTGTGGGATTCTTCGGTTTGAGCAGCCCGTCGACGAGGCGAATCAGGAAAGGGTCGCCGCGCATCCGATGCCAGTCGAGCGGATTGACGGAGGCCGCCTGGACCTTGACGAGAACCTCGTCATCCTGAGGTGAGGGTATTTCCACCTCCCGGAGTTCGAGCGTGTCCGGTGGACCATATTGCGGATAGATGATGGCTTTCAAGCAAGCGTCCTTGTTGGCAGTGTAGCGGAATGATAGTTCATTGCGGTGGAGTTGGCAAGACAGGCGGCTGAGCGATATCCTAACTTCACTTGAGCGCGGTCGGGAATCCTTTCCCGACCGGGCGATTGCCGTCAGGAAAGGATTCACCCAAGGGGGACTTCGCCTGACGGCACGGTGCGATGCGAAAGTCCGAACCGGGGTTCGGACCTACTTCATTTCGTCGTTTTGGCGCCCATTTGGATACCGAGTTGTTCATACACAACATCGTTGGGCTCCCACAGTTCGATCTTGTTTCCTTCGATATCCATGATGTGGACGAACTTTCCGTAATCGAAGGTTTCGATGGTGTCGGTGACGGTCACGCCCTCTTTCTTCAATTCTTCCACCAGCGCCACGAGGTCTGCAACGCGGTAGTTGATCATGAAGTCCTTCGTTGACGGCTCGAAGTATTTGGTCTTGTCGCCGAACGGACTCCATTGCGAAAACCCCTTCTTGGTGGAGTCGTCAGCCTGCCGCCACTCGAAAACCGTGCCGTATTGATTGGTGTTCAGTCCCAGATGAGTCTGATACCAAGCTCTGATTGCTTTCGGGTCTTTGCATTTGAAGAAGATGCCGCCGATGCCGGTGACTCGCTTAAGTTGCGGGCTTTCGCTCGCCTCGTCCGCCAAGATCGCATTGAAGGCGAAGCCAAGGCAGAATGATGCCGCTAACGCCATGGTGACCAGGGTCATTCTCTTCATAGTCTGTCAACCTATCTTAAGTTGGTTCGTTTCTTGCAGAGTGATTTAATCTACTGATCTGCTCTCTGTTTGGCAAGGGGGTGGGTGGGGGGCATCGTCGTCAAGTCAAGGACGAGAATGAAGGTACTGTTGAGAGGACTCTGGCCAAGTAGTTCCTGATATCTGGGAGCTTCAATCAGAGACCTGCCCTACGGGCTGGCTTGTCGATCAGTGCCGCAACCGCTGCCGCGAATCGCCCCTGCTGCCCGTTACTCGGAAAGGGCACAAGGCAGCCGCGATTGATCACGTTGAATCCGTCGCGTCCCAAGAGCGGCTCGAGGATTCTGCACACATTCGCCTTGATCAGCAGAAGCGGTATCTTTGGGTCGGTCGCGGCGGCGTGAATGTGCTTAGCGAGTTTCGGGTAGTCGCGCACAATCGTCGCTTCGCGCTCGCGATCCGACCGCCGGTCATTCACCGGTTCGTAGGTAGCATCAAGCAACAGAATTCCCGCATCACGCAGCGCGGTCAGGCCCTCTTCTTTAGTAGATGGACGAACATTCAGAAACGACTTCATTACAGCACTGAACAGATGTTCGCTCGGCTTGCCGGAAGTATCATAGAAGTAATTCCCCGACGCCGGCGGCGACTCGGCGATCAAGATCAGCGACGGATTCACGGGCGCGAAATGCGCGCGGAGGCGGTGGTAGTGGGAGGGGGAGTGCATTGCGAAAGTTCTCCGCTTTCAGAGTAAACAGGAGTCCGAACCACGGGGGTTCGGACCTACTCGACTGCAAATGCTAGCTCAAAGAGACTTCTGTGAGCATGAACGTGTTCAGTCGGCCTGATTCCAAGTCGAGGAAATGCAGCCATCCCCCTACTCCATCATCAGCACAACCTTTGACGACGGTTCCTTGCCGGTGGCGAACATGTCGACGGCTTCGAGGAAGCGCTTGAACGGATAGCGGTGGGTGATCACCGGGCGCGGATCAACCATGCCGCCGTCGAGCAGCGCCTGCATCTGGTACCAGGTTTCAAACATCTTGCGGCCGTTGATGCCGATCACGGTCGCGCCCTTGAAGATGATCGATTTGTTGACGTCGATCATCACGGCATCGGGCGGGATGCCGAACATCACGAGCGTGCCCGCTTTGCGCAGAATCTCAAAGCCGGTTTCGACCGATTTCTGATTGCCCGCCATGTCGAGGACGACATCGACACCGCCGGAGGTTTCGTCCCAGATGCGTTGCTTGAAATCCTTGTCGCGGGTGACGTTGATCGAGACGTGCGCGCCCATCGTCTTGCAGATATTGAGATTGAAGTCGGCCATGCCGATGTTGTAGATCCGCTCGGCGCCGACGGCTTTGGCGATGCCGCAGGAGAAGGCCGCGGTCGGGCCGTCGCCGATGATCGCGATCCGCTTGGTCGAGACATTGGCCGACATGGTTGTGTAAACCGCGTTGCCGAAGGGCTCGTGGATCGAGGCGATCGCCGGGTCGAGGTGCTTGTCGACTTTCCAGCAGACGATTTCCGGCAATGCGACATATTCGGCGAAGATGCCGTCGGTGTCGACACCGAGGATGACCAGATTATCGCAGATGTGCATATTGCCCATGCGGCACTGTTTGCAGACGCCGCAGGGGATATGCGACTCGGCCGCAATGATATCGCCAACCTTGATGCCCTTGATATTCTTGCCGATTTCGACGACCTCGCCGCAGCATTCGTGGCCGAAGACTAGCGGCGGTTTGAGCCGGCCTTCCGCCCACTTGTCCCAGTTGTAGATATGCTTGTCGGTGCCGCAGATCGACGCGGCGCGCGTCTTGATCAGCAGGTGATTGTCGTCGATTTGGGGGATGCGTACTTCGCGAAAATCGGCTCCCGCCGCCCGTCCCGGCTTGACGCCGGCCCACATGGTCTCCACAGTCGTCGTCCTTTCCCGGCGGCCGATTGGTTGCCGCCCAAATTGTGCCGGAGGAAACATACCATGCCGGGCGAGGGCTGTCAATCGGTATGGGGGGCGGGCAGCGAGAGAGGGGCCGGCCATGTTTGGTTGCCCGCAAACAGGCCGTTTTGGGAGAAGGGCAAACGCGGGCGGGGACAAGCCCCGCCCCTACGCGCAGGACAAGGACTGCTTGGAGTCGGACCTACAATTCTCGTTAGATTGCCGGTGCGGGCATGCCGTAGCCGGCCCATTCCTCCAGCGACGGACCGAAGATGCCCGGTACTTTCAGGCCAGCCTGGCGCATCAGCACGGTCATCTGCGCGCGGTGGTGGATTTCGTGGCCGATCAGAACGAACAGGGTGAAGCTGCGTGTCCACATCGAGCCGTACATGTCGTCTTCCTGGAGCAGCGTTTCGTCTTTCCAGTTCTTTCTAATCTGCTGCAGAAGCGTCGAGGCCGCCTTGTCGTAGGCTTCCTGAATCGCCTTGGCACTGGTCGGGACCGGCGCGTTTTCTGCGGGTGCATCAACTCTCAAGCCCACGCGACCGCTCATCTCGCCCATTGACTGGATGATATGCCACGCTACGCGTCCGATTGTGCGGTGGTCCTTGGCCACCGCCTGCTGGAGCGAGGCATCAGTCAGCGCGCCTAAGATTTTGCGCGTGGCATTTGATTCGTTGTTCCACCAATTCTCGAAATCGGTGATGGTTCTGATCAGGACAAAACCTTCCGCCATGGTAGCTCCTTCATCTATCCGGTCGTCGATTCGATTATACGCAGCCCCGGGAATTGACGGGCATAAGATCGGTCGAAGGCGGAGTCATGTCAATCACATCAAGGTTGATTGCGGCTGTCGGGAGGTAGAAAATCGTTGCTGGCGGCGCGGCAGCGTGGTATTTTCGGGGTGGAGAGTTGGCAGAGCGGTCTAATGCGGCGGTCTTGAAAACCGTTGTCCCGCAAGGGACCGGGGGTTCGAATCCCTCACTCTCCGCTTTGATTTTGTGCCCCAATTTTTACCCAATAAATTCGCGGTCATTTCGAGATTCTGTTTGACATTTTCACCGACTATGCCCAAATTCGGCCCAAGATTTCCGGACTCGAAGTTCCGGTTCTTGGAGGATAGGTGGGTTCGGTTAGAAAAGTCGGGAAGCACTATTACGTCGACTATCGGGATGCGGACGGCAGACGGATTCGCAAAAGTGTCGGCAATGCGAAAGTTGTTGCCGAGCAGTTTCTCAAGAAAGTTGAGGGCGAAGTTGCGACCGGCAAACACGGTTTGGCTCCCAATCAGATCCTTATAGCGGAATTCTTCACCAAGTACCTGCAACACATCCGCACGACAAAATCGCCGAGCACTTGGAAGCGTTATCGCGCGGTGGTTGACCACTTTCAAAGATATCTAACATCGCTTCCGGCGCGCAGAAAAATCTCGGATATCAAGGTTCGAGACATCGATGACTTCAAAGCATGGCGAAAGCAGCAATCAGTGAATCGAAACGGACAGCCGGTTGTTCCGGGTTCAGAAAGCGATGCCAACACGAAGACAGGCGCTGATCCGGTTACAATCAACTTTGAGATCAATACTCTTCGGACGATCTTCAATGTAGCCATCAAATGGGGATACTTGCTCACGAACCCGACACGCGAAGTTGAACGCCTTAAGGTCAAGAAATCGCAGGTTCCTAATTGTCTGTCACAGGAAGATTGCCATAAGCTATTAGAAGCATCGCCTCAACCGTTTAGGGACATGTTTACCATCTATCTTTGTACCGGTATGCGTCTTGCTGAACTAACCAATCTCGAGTGGTCGGATGTCGACTTCGCCAACAACATCATTCATATACGTCATAAGCCCGATTGGAATCCCAAGTCCGGTGAGCGCACGATTCCGATGAACTCCCAGGCGAGAGCTATCCTTAAGTCAAGATTGCCGAAGTCCTTGAACAAACAGCGACGGACATTGGTATTTGCCGGCAACAACGGAATGCCCATGACCAAGAGCGTACGACCGGCATTGTTGAAAGCCGCGAAAGAAGCGGGACTTCCCTACCTCACAAGAGTGCACACGCTGCGACATACGTGTGCAAGTCTCTTGCTGATGCATGGCAAGACCGTCTTCGAAGTCAAAGAATTGCTAGGGCACTCCGATGTTACAACTACCATGATCTATGCCCACCTATTCCCGAGCAAACTGGCCAGCGCCGTCGAAGTGCTGGACTTCTCGGAGCAAAAGAAAAGCGAGCACAAGTGACTTTGTGCTCGCTTGACGTCCGTAACTATGGCCTACTTACGGACACGCCGCGCACGGCGCCGGCCCACCTGCCCATATCTAATTCACAAGATACACTGCCTCAGTTATGTCCACTCACCCATTGCGGTCAGGGCCTCCTATCTGCTGTGGCGACGGCGCCGGTCACCGGGGGGAAGGCAGGCTGGCCCCCCTTCCCAAATCTTCTACCCAAACCACATCTTCGCTCGAGTCCCTTCCGTGTCCAAATGTAGCTGACGGCAAACTGCCCACGCCTGTTGATTCCCATGGCTGGACCCAGCGTAACGCTTCAGGTCGCGTATTCAGGCGGAAACTAAGGGAATTCCTTAGCTCCCGCTGCGCATTTCCGCACGCGCCCTCATTCATTGGCGGATTCTGTTTGGGCCAGCGGCTGAATCGCAATTCTCCATAAGCTACCGCGTCTTTCCTGACTAGCATCCTCGATTATCCGGCTGCGCCCGATAGCGGCAATTTTTCAGATGACGTTACTTCCCGTTGGATGAAACAAACGAGTCAAGACTCCCTTCGCCGCGGCAAGCAGCGCTCCCATCGGGCCGTCCACATTCAGGCCTACATTCGATGGGCGCCAGCCGCGACGCGGAGACTTCGGTGTCTTCACTCTCAACCCAATGGAGGTTACGCACAATGAAGAGTAAGCGTGTCGAAGCCATGGTCCTTGAGCGGCGCGATAATTCCACGAGCCTGCTGATTAGGGCCAGTGACGCGGTGGTGCAGGCGACCTACTCCGAACTAGCTCCTTGTCAATTTCCGGTTTGGACGGGCACGCCGGTTCAGGTCGAGTTGCCTTTCGGCGGCGTCAAACGGCATGTCGCCGGGCTGACTTCTGAGGACTCTCCTCGCAAGAATGCCGATGGTGGATTGCCAGACATCATCAGGTTCCCTGTCTATTCCAGTCAGATTGCCGCCACACCTGAGGCGTTTGAAAACCTTCCCCGCTCAGCACGCAGCCGAGGCAATACCGCTGACGTTATCTCGCGGGAGCCATTGGTGGCGATCGGCATTTCCGCTTCTGGTCAGACGGCTGACGGTTCCCATGTGGAAACTCACGGTGTGCTGCCCATCTGGCTTGATGACACCGCTGTTCTGGTGACGCTCAACTGGTACGAAGGCGAACCTAACGAGGGGACCCCCAATTCGGAGTGGTATCTGCGCGGCACCGAGGGCATGCCGCTGGAGGAAGGGATCCGGACGATTCGAAGCTTCGCGCTCTGGTCCTCCCAACTCTCGGATAAGCGCTACGCTCTCACGATGTCGCCCTGGAAGCTCGGGGAAGCTCTCCTGGGCAACCCCGGCCATGAGATCAAGCACAAGATCTGGCAGCGAGAGTGGAGCTTCGCGAGTTTCGACGATTTTAGAGTTGCTCTCGGCCGCTTTTGTGACGGGTTGCTCGGACTGACAACGACCGAACACCAATCGCTCGCCGGGCAGCGCGCTTGACAAACCACCATTCAGTATTGAGGAGATTGACATGCGTATAGTGATTCCCAAAGAGATTCTGCATGCGGAAAAACGCGTCGCAGCAATTCCGGAAACAGTTGAGAAACTCCGCAAGATAGGCTTCGATGTCGCCGTCCAGGCAGGCGCTGGAGAAGGCATTTTCGTTTCCGACGAAGCCTATGAAAAGGCCGGCGCTAAAATCGTCGCCAACGTGGAAGAACTGTTTGCGATGGCTGACGTGATCCTGAAGGTCAAGCAGCCAATCTTCAACGAGACTGTCGGCAAGCACGAAGTTGACATGATGCCTCAGTCGGCGACGTTGGTGACATTCCTACACCCGGCATCGCCGGACAGCCACGAGATGGTGCATAAACTCGCCAGTCGCGGCATCCTCGCATTCACTATGGACGGCATTCCCCGAATCTCTCGTGCTCAGCGGATGGATGCTCTGACTTCGATGAGCACGGTGGCCGGCTATCGCGCGGTGCTCGATGCCGCGGAATACCTGCCGCGATTCTTGCCGATGGTGGGAACTGCGATCGGCGCAATCAAGCCCGCGACGGTTCTCGTGATCGGTGCCGGCGTGGCCGGATTGCAGTCAATTGCTACCGCGAAGCGCCTCGGCGCCGTGGTCAAGGCGTGGGACATCCGCGAATCTGCTCGACAGGAAGCCGCCAGCTTAAACTCCAAAGTCGAAGGCTTCGATGTTCCAAGCGATCTGGCTATTGCCGAGGGCGGCTACGCCAAGCAGCTCCCCGACTCCTGGCTGAAGAAGGAGCAGAAAGCCGTCTGTGATATCGCCCACCAGATCGACATCATGATTCTGTCGGCTCTGGTTCCGGGTTCGCTGGCCCCGGTTATTGTGACCGAGGAGGCGGTGGCAAGCATGAAGCCAGGCTCCGTTATCATCGACATTGCCATTGACCAGGGCGGTAACTGCGCACTCTCCAAGCCCGGCCAGGATGTGGTGAAACACAATGTTCGTATCTGCGGCGTGCAAAACCTTCCCGGACGCATGCCCATGCAGTCGTCGTGGCTCTATGCGAACAACATGTACTACTACATCGAAAACTTATTCAAGAACGGCTCTGTGACGCCAGATTTCTCCGATCAAATCGCTCAATCCTCCCTGGTCACCAGGGGTGGGAAGATTGTTTACGGGCCGGCGCTTGAAGCCATGCGTGAAAGCGTGGCGGCGGTATGAACAATCCCATGGAGGAATACAATGTCTGACCTGATTCTGATGTTGTCCGTATTTGCCGTGGCATTTGGAGTGGGCTATCTGCTCATTTCGCGGGTCCCCCCGCTCTTGCACACCCCGCTGATGTCGATGACAAATGCGGTCTCGGCCGTGACCATCCTGGGAGCGATCCTGCTGTTTACGATCCCCTCCGGTGCCGGTTACAAAATTGTTGGCATGCTGGCTCTAATGACAGCAGCCTTCAACCTGATCGGAGGTTTCGTGATCACTGACCGGATGACGCGGTTGTTCAAGACACAACAGGACTCGCATCTGAAGTCCGAGGACCGTGGCATGTAATATTGTGGTCGTCGCCGCGTTCAGGCCCCCTTCCGTGTGCTAACGGCAATGTCTGGCACGACGGCTGACTCGGTTCGGCCGCCAAAGGAGACTCAACGAGCACCGACCTGAACGCGGCGCGACGGTGAAACGAAGGAGCACAACAACCTATTACCTGCTCTGACCGGACAGCCGCGTTGATCGCGCCGGTACCTTGACGGGAGCAACCGTGCAACGGTCCTGAGGCAGCTTGATTGAGGAAAAACACATGGACAATACAATGACTCTGATTCTGGAGCTTGCGATCATCGCTTTGCTGATCGTCGGCATCACCCTGTTTCGTACTCCGAGAGGCGCTCGCTGGGGCAACCTGACAGCGGCTGCCGCATTGCTTGCAGCCATCGTCTTGGTCGCCTCAACCCACCGAATCGTCGACGTTTCGTGGTTGGTCGCGGCCCTTCTCATTGGCGGTGCCGTGGGCATCGTCGTTGCAGTCCGGGTCACGATGATTCAGATACCGGCGATGGTGGCTTTCCAGCACGGCGCCGGCGGCGTGGCTGCCTGCACCGTCGCGCTGGTCGAGTTGACGCGTTCCGGCGCCGAACTGACGCCGCTCGGTGAAGTATCGGGATATCTCGGTCTGGTGATCGGCGCCGCTACGTTTAGCGGCAGTATGCTGGCGAGTGCCAAACTTGCGGCAAAGATCAAACAAACGCCTACGATCCTGCCCAAACACAACTTCGCACTGCTGATCCTGCTCGCGGCAATCGCGGGACTCTGCCTGACGGCCTCTGCATCGACAGGCTCGGGGCCGATCGCCTTGCTCATCGTCGCGCTGGCGGCATCGGTCCTCCTTGGCTGGTTATTCGCCATTCGCATTGGTGGCGCCGACATGCCGGTGCTGATCTCATTTCTCAACGCCACCGCTGGACTCGCTGCGGCATTTTGCGGTATCGTGATCAAAAACCAGCTGCTCATTGCCTGCGGTGCGACGGTAGCTGCCTCAGGCTCGATTCTGACCGCGGTGATGTGCAAGGCCATGAACCGCAGCTTTGTCAAAGTGCTGTCGGGCAACAAGTCCGTGCCGACTTCAGTAACGCGGCCGGCGGCACCGGAGCGACCCGCGGTCCCACGGGTAGTCCGGACCTTCGCGGAATCGATGACTGAGGCCAAGAGACTGCTCCACGAGGCTGGAAGCGTTATTATTGTCCCGGGTTACGGCATGGCGCTGGCCAAAGCGCAATTCAAAGTCGCAGACCTGTCGCAACGGCTCATGCAAATGGGAAAGAAGGTCAGCTTCGCGATCCATCCCGTCGCCGGCCGCATGCCCGGCCATATGAATGTTCTTCTGGCGGAAGCCGATGTCGACTACGAGTTACTGCGCGAAATGGATGACGTAAATGGCGAATTCGCCGCAACCGACGTTGTGCTGGTCATCGGGGCGTGCGATGTCGTCAATCCCGCTGCTATCATGAAAGCCGACACACCGATTTCCGGCATGCCGATCCTTAACGCGCATGAAGCAAAGCACGTGCTGGTCTTCAACCTCGACGAACGGCCGGGATACTCCGGTGTGCCCAACTCGCTCTACGACGAACCGTCGACAATCCTGCTGTTTGGTGACGCTGGAAAGACTATCGGCGAAGTTCTCGCAAGTCTGGAGCCTACTCCGCGCCTGGAAGGAGTCAACGTATGACCCTTGCGCTGAAACAGATCAATGGGAGGCTACTCCAAGCTCAGTACGCCGTCCGCGGACCGATCGTCCAGCGCGCGCAGGAGCTGGAGGCGGCCGGGCACAAGATCATCTACTGCAATATCGGCAATCCGCAGGCGCTCAAGCAAAAACCGCTTACCTACTTGCGCCAGATCCTCTGTCTGATCGAATATCCCGATTTGCTGGAGAATGCCGATGTCACGCGGCACTTCCCGCGCGATATTGTCGACCGGGCGAAATCTATCCTCGCCCGGCATCCGCATGGCACCGGGGCGTACAGCCAGAGCGCCGGCATCCCTTTTGTCCGAAAGGCAGTCGCCGACTTCATTGCCAAGCGCGACGGCATTGCCGCCGATCCGGACCGTGTGATCCTGACTGATGGCGCCAGCAAGGGCGCACAGGCAGTCCTGACTGCGCTTCTAAGAACAAAGAATGATGGTTTCATGATTCCCATTCCGCAGTACCCGCTGTACAGCGCCAGCCTTGAACTGTATGGCGGTCAGAAGATTGGCTACATGCTCGACGACGACGACCATTGGCAGCTCAATGAAGCGGCTCTGGAGTGCAGCCTGGAGTCGGCCAAGAAGCGCGGAGTCAATCCGGTTGGGATCGTCGTGATCAATCCCGGCAACCCGACTGGCGCGGTATTAACAGCGGAGAATATCCAGATGGTCGTCGCCTTCGCGCGACGCCACCGCCTGGCGATCATTGCGGACGAAGTGTATCAAGAGAATATCTATGGGACCGGAATGAGGTTCTATTCCTTTGCCCGGATTATGAATCATCTCGGCGTGATCGATGTACCGCTCTTCAGCCTGCACTCGGTCTCTAAGGGATTCCTGGGAGAATGCGGTCACCGCGGGGGCTATCTCGAAGTGCGCAACGTTTCGGACGACGTTTTCGCCGAGTTCATTAAACTCCAGTCCATCGGTCTGTGCGCCAACGTGCCGGGGCAGATCGCTACCTATCTCATGGTATCGCCACCTCAGCCTGGCGAGCGGAGCTACCAGGCTTATATATCGGAACGCGATGCGATTCTGGTCGACCTGGGAGCCAAGGCTCGAATTCTCGGTGAAGGGATCAACAGCATTCCGGGAATGTCGGTTGACATTCCCCAGGGAGCAATGTACGCCTTCGTGCGCTTTGAACTTCCCTCCGAACGCGGGGTCGATCTCGGGCAGTTGACGCCGGAACAACTGGCAGCCTACGTGTCGAAGCGAGAAAGCGAATACTGCCTCGCGTTGCTTGAAAAAACGGGAATCTGCGTAGTTCCCGGCTCCGGTTTCGGACAGAAGCCCGGCACTTTTCACTTTCGCATGACATTTCTGCCGCCGCTCGAGGAGATCCAACTACTCGTGCAGAAGTTGGATGATTTTCACAGTTCCTACGTCGCCCCTCGGAACGATCACTCGGGCGTCGCGACGATGTCACGCTGTTAGCAACTGGTTTGCAGCAGCCGAAAGGCTGCCGCAACCGGTCAGATGCCGCCGGAGTCCATCAAGCCGGCTCGTCGTCGGGTAAGTCGAGCGAGATCAACCCTTCGCGGATTGCAAACTTGGTCAGCCCGGCGACATTTTTGATCTCAAGCTTGAGCATCAGGTTCTTGCGGTGAGTCTCAACCGTCTTCTTACTCACGTGAAGCTTCGCAGCAATATCGGCGGTGGCATGACCTTCGGCGATCATCTGCAAAACCTCGCGCTCGCGCGCGGACAGCTTCTGCAGGGCCGAACCGAGCGCCGGTGACAAGCGTTGCGCGTAGTCCTCGACGACGATGTCGACAATGCTGGGGCTCAAATACCGACCGCCCCGCGTCACAATCCTGATTGCTTCGCTCAGTTCGGTAAAAGCGCTGTCCTTCAGCACGTACCCGGATGCGCCGGCGGAAAGCATGCCGGCAACATACTGTCGATCAGCATGCATTGACACGGCCAGAACTCTGATGCCGGGCATTTCAGCACGGATCTGGCGAGTGGCTTCGATCCCGTTCAACTCCGGCATGCCCACATCAATCACCACCAGATCGGGGGACAGCTCCCGACAAAGGCGAACCGCCATGCGACCGTTGTTGGCTTCACCGACGATCTCCATATGCGGCTGTTTTTCCAGCAGTACCCGGAGGCCCTCGCAGAACAGTCTGTGGTTATCCGCTAAGAGTATCTTCATGTTCTCCCGCTCCTTGCCTTCAGTCTCTGTCCCACTCCCCGACCGGCACCCACAAGTGGACCCGCGCGCCTTTGCCGGGGCTGGAGTCGATGACTAACCGTCCGCCTAAATACGCCAGCCGTTCCCGGATACTGAAGATCCCAAACCCGCCGCTAGCCGAGGGATACTGCTGTTGCAGCTCCGACCCAAAACCCACACCGTTGTCGGCTATACAGACATGGACGGCACTCTCCTCGTGCTGGAGGTAGACACGCACCTCGGTTGCTTTGGCATGTTTCAAGGTATTGGTAAGAAGCTCTTGTATCGAACGAAAGAGCATCACGCGCACTCCTTCTCCGAGAGGGATGTTCTGGTCAGTACCGACAACTTCGACCGCCAGCGCGTGCTGCTTCTTGAAGTGATCGCACAGCCATACGATCGCCTGGTAGAAACTCAGCTCGTACAGGATGGGCGGGCTGATCTTGGCAGTGATCGAACGGGTTTCGACGATGATCTGTTGAAGAAGCACCAGGATGTCTTCGACTCGTTCCTTGTGTGTCTCGGGAAGCACGTGCCGCAGCGTCTCCAACTTGAGCTTAGTCAACGCCAGACTTTGACCGATACTGTCGTGTAGATGTAGCGCCAATTGCCGGCGCTCGCGTTCCTCCGCCAGAGTCAATTCGGAGGCCAATGAGCGCAAGTGCTGCTGGTACGTTGACAGCTGGAGTTGCGATTCCTTCAGCGAGTACGCTTCAGATAGGCGGTGCGCCACTGTGATCAGGAGGTCTTTTTCCTCAACAAGAAACTCGGGCTCGGTGCCGTCAGGCAACGGTTCAAGATATCCCACTTCCAGCGTGCCGATTTGCTCGTCGTTGACAACTATCGGTTGCTGAATCCGCCAGCGCGGCTCGCGGAAGCTGGGGTTCTGGTAGGTACGGTTTTTCAGACTGATACGGGAGCAGGCAAATTCGGGGTACTGCCAGGCGGCCGGTAGAATATTCACGATCTTCTGGAAGATCTCACTCAATTCCAGATTCTTGGCCTCAAACAGGTCCGATACCGTGTGAATCGCCTCGAGTTCCTTCACTCGCTCAGCCAGAGCGTGTGACTGCGCGTGCAGACTCTGCTCCAACAATCGCTTGCCCTTGCTGTCCTTCGCCACCACGGCCTCGGCACAAATGCTTGTTATCGGCTGGTGAACTGTTGTTCAGTGCACCTGTATCATCAAATCAAATACACTACTACTTCGGTACATTGTCAACTGTTTTCGTCGGACACGTGAAGTCGACCCGCATTCGGTACCTCCCCGCTGGGCAATCCAAGGCGGCAACTGCATTTCTTTCAGCTCTGCATTGCGTTGCGCTTGTCGCAACGCAATGCAATCAACCTGACCAGTCGACGCAGCTCTGATTCTTCACCGCCTCCTAAGGGAAAACCGTAGTCGTTTCAGGAAATGGAGCACTTGTCCTACGTCCCAAAACTAGCTCCTCAAACGAAATTCAACGTGGCCTGGGCTATCCGTACGGCAGTGTCGGTTTCCGGAACTGGAGGGTCGACAATCCGTCCATGCCCGATAGCGACAATATCCATGCTGCCGTTACTTGATGCAGGAAATGAGTGAGCAAGAGTCCGACTCGAAGCGGTTGCGGCGCGACCTGCAGGAACTGAAAACGGGATACCCGTTAACCGGGCTTTCGGTCGAACACTCTGGGGGCAATCAAATGCTCGGAGGATTTACGTATGACCGCCATCAGCTACAACGCGTTTGTGCACGCCCAAGCGCAAGTCGATCGGATTGCCGCGCTGCTTGGAATTGACGATCCGGTTCGTCAGTTGATTCGACGCCCCCTGCGCGAGTATTCCTTCTCCATTCCGGTCCGCATCGACAACGGCGAGAGCATGGTGTTTCAGGGTTTCCGAATCCAGCATAACGACGCCCTTGGTCCCTGCAAAGGCGGAATTCGCTTCCATCCGCAGGAGACACTGGATGGTATCAGGGCTCTGGCGATGTGGAATACCTGGAAATCGGCGATCGTGAATGTTCCTCTCGGCGGTTCAATGGGTGGGGTCGTCTGTGATCCCCGGTTTCTCAGCGCCAATGTCCAGGAGAAGATCTGTCGCGGATGGATCCGGCAGATGTCGCGGTCGGCCGGTCCACATCTCGATATCCCCGAACCCGATGTCATGACCAATGCCCAACATATGCTGTGGATGCTCGACGAATTTGAGTCGGTTCACTATGGCCGATTTCCCGGTTCCGTCACAGGCAAACCGGTTACTTTCGGAGGTTCATGCGGGGCTCGCGAGGCTACGGGATTCGGCATGATCTTCATGTTGCGCGAGGCACTCAAGGAACTGGATCTAAAGTTTTCTGATACAACGGCGGCCGTACAGGGATTCGGCAACGTCGCGCGCCACGCTGTGAATCAGTACGCAAAGTGCGGGGGCACAGTTCTGGCGATCGCGTGTCTGGACCAACAGGAGAAACAGCCCCACACATTCAGAAAAAGGGACGGCATCAAATATGAAGAACTCGCTCTTCTATCCGATCAGTTTGGCAATATCGATAAAAGTCGCGCAGCGGCCCTCGGTTATGAAGTACTCCCCGGCAATGCCTGGTTACGGGAATCGGTAGATATTCTGTTGCCCGCCGCCTTCGAGTATCAGATAACAGCGGCCAATGTCACAGATATCGGCGACCGGGTTCGAGTCATCATTGAAGGCGCCAATGGTCCCGTAGCACCGGATGCCGACCAGATTCTGGCCGACCGCGGCTTGTTGGTGATTCCGGACACTGTGGCCAATTCTGGAGGAGTCATTTCCAGCTACTTCGAGCAGGTCCAGAGTAACGCCAACCACTACTGGACTGAGGATGAAGTCTTCGGCAAGCTGGACTTCAAGATGACTGGAGTCTTTCACGAAGTCTATGAAACGAGTGTGCGCCGGCGCTTGAGTATGCGCGATGCGGCTCTCTGCATCGGCATCGGTCGCGTAGCCGATGCCTGCCGCGAGCGCGGCTGGGTATGACGTTGAGCCGAAGCCTAACGTATCGGACTTGCGACATTCGTATGCGTCGGCGCGGGGAGACAGGAAGCGCAGGTCACGGAGTTATCCTTTATCGTTAGAGCGAACCGGTAGACGATTCTGTCCCTGTCGATCTGAATCAAGGCTGCTCCTCCGGCGCTCATTCGGTGCTGGACTAGCCCCTACCTCTGCCCCATGCAACCGGCGAACGCCGGTGGCGTATGATTCATCTCGTGCGGAGTCAACAGAACATTTGCGATCGCTGACTGCATAAGCCGGAGGATCACTGCCAGAGTTAGGTAACTGGCGGTTTCTTAGACATGCCTCCTCTATGATGTTGGTGAAGCCCAAACCAAGACCGGTCAAATACTTCGCTATGTCGCATTGGATCGCGTCCGTCACCATTGAGCCTTCAACGACTTCTCAAACTTAGACCCTCATTTCCCAACATCGCCAGCTGCCCGCCCTTCAGTCCTGAGCCTCTCCGAAGCTCAGCTATCTTTTACTTGATCAAGATGAAGAACCGGAAGCGCCTCCCGAAATTGCCGATCCCAGCAAGCTCGCTTACAGATCAGACTCCAGCGGACAAACCTAACACGGCTCCGGTCCACCGGCAAAAATGTAATTGATTAAGTAGACCGCGTCCGAAATCGTCACTAAGCCATTGCAGTCAGCGTCACCGGCAAGCAGCGGATTCGGTGCCGGGCCGCCGGCAAAGATGTAGTTGATCAGGTAGACCGCGTCGGAGATCGAGATGGCACCAGAGCCGTCAGCATCGCCGCAAACGTAGGCTGGCGGCAGTGGCGGCGGTATGAAGCGCCCACTGTGACGCAGGTCGTGACGAAACATCGCCCAGCCGGCCCCGCCGCCGTCTCCCACGGATAGCGCATAGGCACGTCCGTGATTCTGACTGGGACTCGATGACGTGCCGTAGCCGCCGACAACAAAAAGGTCCAGCCTGCCGTCACCGTTAAAATCCGCGAGTACCGGTGCGTGGTCAATTTCGAATGTCCGCCCATAGTGCGCCTTAAGGTCCTGCGAGTAGATTACCTGTCCGGTCGATCCGCTTAGCACCCGAACAATCCCGTCATCGGCGCCGAAACACACGTCGAGGGTGTCGTCACCATCCATGTCGGCAATGGCAGCGCCGCGGAATGCGTTGCCCCCTGCTACGTAGTTCCACAGGCGACTCCCTTGATGCGAAAGCACAATCAAATCGTTGTAGGAGACTATAACTACTTCAAGATTGCCGTCGTTATTCAGATCCGCCAATGAGGTTGGCGCACCGACGTAATAGGGTGCCAGGTATTGCCACGCGAGTGAGCCATTCTCACCATTCAAGCAATAAACATTGTTGTCGTAACAACCGATCACCAACTCCGGCCTGCCGTCACCATCCAAGTCGGCGAATGACGCGCCGTGGTACATGTAGTCGTTCGGCAGATCCGAATGCCACAACTCCGATCCGTCGCTCCCTTTCAGAGCATACACGCGGTTGTCCCCCGCCCACTGCGCGACAACGACGTCAAGCAGGCTGTCACCGTCGAGATCAAGAATCGCCGGCTCCGATTGAATGTAACTGTTCGTGCCCAAGTTCTTTAGCCAACGCTGGCCGCCATCCTCACCATTGAGGCAGTAGACATTTCCATAGAAAGTCCCGAAGATGACTTCGGGGCGTCCGTCATTGTCGACATCAGCCACCGCCGGTGGCGAATCAATCGAACTGCTCCCGGTCGGAAATGACCACTTCACGCTCCCCGTTGCGCCATCGAAACAGTAGATTCGACAGGGAGATGAAGCCGGTACAATGACGTCAAGCAGACCATCCTCGTCGACATCGGCAATAGCTGGCGAGGCGTCGTTGCAGCCTCCGGTGTCGTAAAACCAGTGGGAGCTGCCGTCTTCGGCGTTGAGCGCGTGGATTCGTTCGTCGTTGAAATAGGTGCCGAAGACAATTTCGAGCAGACTGTCGGAGTCAATATCTCCGACCGCAGCCGATCCAAACGACGGCGCCGACAGATCGCGGAACCAGAGAATACCGGCGATCGCATTGCTGCAGAATGCTGCTAGCCACAAGAGGATGGCGAGCCAAGCAAGACGTCTCATCGCGGATTCCTTTCGATTGGAGAACGTACTCAATGTTCGATAACACGGTAATTCACAGGTGTCAAGCGCCCAAGGTCTCCCATATGCCTACGTAGCTCATGAACATGCTTCACACGGTGCCGGGCCACCGGCAAAGATGTAGTTGATCAGGTACACGGCATCGGAAATGGAGACGGCACCGGTGCAGTCGGCGTCACCGGCAAGCAGCGGATTCGGTGCCGGGCCGCCAGCAAAGATGTAGTTAATCAGGAATACAGCGTCCGAAATCGATACAATGCCATTGCCATCGACGTCACCGGGAACCGATGGCGGGCCAGTTACTACTACATTGTCAAAACTGATATCGCACTCGCCGGCTGCGCCTGTCCAGGCAGAAAGAGCTATCCAGCCAGAGAGGCTCGGAGTGTCCGGATCGACATAATCGATTACCTCGACACCATCAATGCTCACCCAAATGTGATTACCAATGCAGGTGATCTTAACATGATACCAAATCCCATTCTGCGATGGGAATAATGAGATTTGTGCATCGTAACCGAGACGGGTCAGGATTGCCTCATCTCCGGTCAGCCAGTCACTTCTAATCAAGAAGCCATATCCGCGCCCCTCTCCCTGGCGAAAACCAACTGTCTTGTCTACACCTGCATTTCCTCGGACGTCGTATTCAAAGACATAGTCGGTCCAACTGCTGTCGCCGACTTGCAATACACAACCATTGTTATATCCGAAAATGGCTGTCTGAAGTACACCACCAACCGTTGACCAACTGCAGTCACCAACCTGCATCCACCAAGGACTCATGCCATTGTCGAAATCGTCGAAGAAAAAAATCGCATCAGGAGCCAACGTGTTTATCTTAGTAGCAGTGCAGACACTTAGGGAAAGACCGATAATCATCGTCGTGAGAATTGCGTTGAATCTCTTCTTCATTACTCCTCCATGAAGGTGAGAAAAGTGTTTTCAAGTGCAGCTCACTATTCGAATTGTGATCCAAGCGAAGAGAGGTTGATGTACTGATCACACGATTCCAGCCCGTCCCCGAAATTGTAAGAATCAATCAATACACCCCCAGTTTCACCACCGCGGTAGCTCCGTCAACTGCTGCATCGGTCGCTACGGCAATCGTAAGCTGATCCTCCGGAACCGGCATTGCTGCCGTCGCCAGAACAGCAATGATGAAAGGTTCGAATAACCCAACTTTGACAACGTGCATGAACTTTCCGATGCTCAGCATTTCGAAGTAGTGTAGGAATAATAACAAGAACTGAAGACCTGTCAATGTCAATTCGACATAAAAGTCTTCGTTTCGTCCTATTCAAATGCATGATTGACAAGTTTAGGTCGGGCAAGATCAGGATTCGCACCTGACACCGGAGTCTACATGGAGCCGAATGTGGAACTCGGATGACGCTGTAAATCGATGTCCAATTCGATTGGAATGATCCTGTTAGCCTTGAGCAAGTAGACGAACCGAAAGGACTGCTTGACCTCGGGTGTTCCGCACAGAAGTCGCTCTATGTGGGTCCTGCACTCGGCCCAAACTCGGCCCAAGTTCCATCAAAACATGTAAGAAGCGACGAAAACGGATACAAACAGACAGATTAACGTAAGTTCTTATTGGACAGTCTATTATGTTCCATTTTAGTGTCTCCCAACAGGATATCCAAAAGTGCCTTTGTCGAATCCCTCACTCTCCGCTTTGATTTTGTGTGGGCAAATCGATCGGGGCGGTCCCAAATCTCGGCGGCGAGTGCTTTCCTCTTGGCTCCTCGTCAGCGGCTGCTAAATTGTGTGCCATGTTCTCAATACAATCATTCGAGCTGGTTCTACGGTGAGTATTTTCGATTCGCTGCGTCGCGTGCGCCATACGATCATTCCATTGCCGGTCAAGTACGGACGACGGTTTTGTGAGGTGTTCAGGTTCCTGCAGGAACATCAGACCCGAACCCGCGATGAGGTCGAGGCCTATCAGTGGCGGCGGCTGCTGGAATTGCTGCGCTATGCCCATGAACATGTGCCGTTCTATCGCCGACGCTTTGCACAGATCGGCATGGAACCGGGGGACATCAAAACGCCTTCGGATTTCGCACGGATACCCTTCCTGACACGCGACGACGTCAATGAATTCGCCGAGGAGCTCAAGTCGGACGAGTTCGAGCGACTCAAGCCGGTGCAGACGGTTACCAGCGGGACGAGCCGCGACCGGTTGCGGGTGTTTCGCTCAGCCGAGGCCGAAGTTTGGCGCAAGGCGATCATGTGGCGCCACTACCACAATATCGGCTACCGTTTCCGGGAACCGCGCGCGCAGTTCACCGGTATCCTCAAGTTCCTGAGCGACCACGACCAGATGCCGATCGACTACAATGAGAATCTGCTGATGATCGAGCAGTTTAGCATCCGCCACGAGCACGCGCCCGCAATCTACCGGCGGATGAAGGAGTTCGGCCCCAGGCTCATCTACTGCCAGCCGGCAAATCTGTCCACTCTCGTGTTGCATTTTCAAGACAATGGTCTAGAACCGTTTCATGTGCCGATCGTCTATACGACCGGCGAGATGATTTATCCCCAGTACCGCCGTGCCATCGCATCATTCTTTGGTTGCACAATTGTCGATTACTACGGAAATCGGGAGAACACGGTGGCCGCGACGCAACTTGCGGATGGCCGCAAGTATGTTCAGAGTGAGTACTGTTATCTTGAATTTGTTGACGGAGCCGGCAAGGCAGTTGCCGGGACTCCGGCCGATATCGTGGCTACCTCCTTGGTGAATTACGCCTTCCCGCTGATTCGCTACCACACCGATGATGTGGGGATTCTTCACGGTCATCCGGCGGATGCTGTGGCGCCGTATCCGGTAATGACGGTGGTGGGGGGACGCGGCAAGGACTTGATCCTGACGCGGAAGGGACTGGTGTATCCGCAGATCGAGTTGGCCGTCGGCGCCGAGAAGTTTGAGCGCGTGCGGGTCGAGCAGACGACGCTTGATCAGCTGCATATAACCTATGTTCCCACCAGAGCCTTTAACGGCGACGATGATCAAAGGCTGCTACTGGAGGTTTACAAAAACTACTTTGGAAGCGAGTTTAGCTTCACGATTGAGCGCGTCCGCGAGATTCCACTGACCGAGTCGGGGAAGAACAAGCTCTACGTTTCCAAACCCGCGATGGACTACTTGCGGAAGCGGCAAGATTCGGAACCCGATTGAGCAGCAAAAATCAGGCAAATTCCCGCACATCGGATAAGTCATTCTGACTGCCGTCTCCGTATATAATGTCATGAGCTGACAGACTGTTACACCACCGCTACCTACTGAAGGATAGAAGCATGATTTCAATCAAGCATCGAAGTGTATTGACAACGTTGGCACTTGGCCTAATCGCGCTGTTGGCGACGATGCCGACGCTCACCGCCGAGCAACTGCGCGGGGCCAATGTCGCGCACCTGGACCGCACTGCCGATCCTTGCGCCAACTTCTATGAATTTGCCAACGGCACCTGGCTGAAGAATAACGAAATTCCGCCGGATCGCGCGAGTTGGGGCGCATGGGGTGAGCTGTATGAGAATAACATCCAGCAGTTGAAGTCGGTGATCGAAGACGCAATAGAGGCGAATGCCGCGCCGGGTACTATTGAGCAGAAGGTCGCCGACTTTTATCGCACGGCGATCGATTCCGCCGCCGTTGAGAAGGCAGGAATTGAGCCGCTCGCCGAAGAGCTGAATCGGATCGCCGCAATCAAGGATGCCGCGTCGCTCCAAGACGCGATCGCCCGCCTCAACCTGATCGCCGTCAACGTGCCGTTTGAATTGTGGGTATATCAGGACGCCAAGAACAGCAATCTCGATATCGCTAACCTACATCAGGGCGGACTGGGTCTACCGGATCGCGAATACTATCTCAGCGACGATCCGGAGCAGGTGGCGTTGCGGGAGAAGTACCGTGCTCACGTTTCGAAACTGCTGCAGTTAGCCGGCGAGGCGCCGGCTGCCGCCGACCAGGCCACCGGCAAGATTCTGGCGCTCGAGACACGTTTGGCAAAGGCGTCGATGACACCGGTGCAACAACGCGATCCTGATTCCACCTACAACAAGACGAGTCTCGAGCAACTGGCGGCGATGAGCCCCGGCTTGGACTGGAAACGATACTTCAGCGCGCTGGGAGTTGCCGATCCCGGCGGACTCAATGTCGCGCAAGTGGTGTTCATGAAGGAAGTCGGCGCGATGGTGAAGGAGATTCCGCTCGACGACTGGAAAGCTTATCTACGGTTTCACTTGATTGAGGCGGCAGCGCCGTATCTGAGTTCGGCGTTTGTCAACGAGCAGTTCGACTTTAACGGCCGGATCCTGCAGGGGCGCAAGGAGCTGCGGCCGCGGTGGAAGCGTGTGATCGCAACGATGGACTTTGCGGTCGGCGAATTGCTGGGGCGGGCCTATGTGGCGCGCTATTTCACGCCGGAATCAAAGCACCACGTTGAGCAGATGGTCATCAATTTGAAGGCGGCTTTGCACGACCGTCTTGCGGCAATCGACTGGATCAGCGAACCGACACGGCAGGAGGCGTTCAAGAAGCTGGAGAAGATCAATTGGAAGATCGGTTATCCAGAGAAGTGGCGCGACCATACACCGCTGACGATCAAGACCGACAGCTATGTTCAGAATGTCATGCGCGCGGCCGAGTACAACTCGCGGTTCGAGCTGGGCAAGATCAACAAGCCGCACGATCCGACAGAATTCGGCATGACGCCGCCGACGATCAATGCTTACTACAGTGCTTTGAGCAACGAGATCGTCTTCCCGGCCGGCATTTTGCAGCCACCGTTTTTCGATCCGGGCGTGGATGATGCCGTCAACTACGGCGGCATCGGTTCGGTGATCGGGCACGAGCTAACGCACGGGTTCGATGATGAGGGCCGCAAGTTTGACGCTGACGGCAACCTGCGCGACTGGTGGACGCCGGAAGACGGCAAGAAGTTCGAAGAGCGGGCTGATATGATTCGGAAGCAGTACTCCGAGTATATTGCGATCGACACCTTCCGCGTCAACGGCGATCTGACTTCGGGTGAGAACATCGCCGACCTGGGCGGACTGAAGATCGCCTATTATGCCTACAAGAAGTCGCTGGCGGATAAGCCGGCGCCAGTAATTGACGACCTGACCGGCGATCAGCGGTTCTTCATCGGCTTTGCGCACATCTGGCGCTCCAAAATTCGGCCGGAGGCGGAGAAGATGTATCTCGCCACGGATCCGCACTCGCCGGATCGCTTCCGCGTCAACGGTACGTTAGCAAACATGCCGGAGTTCGCCGCAGCCTTCGGCTGCCAACCCGGCAAGTCCTTGCTGCGACCGGCAAGTCTGATTGTTCGCATTTGGTAGAATCGAAATACCACTGACAGAACGGCCGGTGATTCACCGGCCGTTTTTGTTTCAGGAGAAGTTATACATCACATCTAATCACGATGTGATTGACGCCACCCGCGGTAGACATTTTCTTAGCCCACAGTTGGTCCAATACTGATCCAACCCGAGAGCCAAAGGAGGTATCCATGAACCGATGTTCTTCGGCAGCCACGGTTGCTCACGACGCGAGTTGCGGATGAAGTCGCGGTGCAAGTTCGCTGACCCGCAAGCACGTTGGGAGTTGGCACGCAAGTACTCGCCAGTGCTGTACCTGCATGCGCAAGATCGCTATCGGCCGTGGGACGCACAGCGTTATGTGGAAGCCTGCGCGTTAATGTACGGCAAACCTGGAGTGCACGAAGAAGTACTTGTCCCTTATCCAGAGTTGGGAAAATCTCCCAGTCGGTTGCTTGGGGTCATGCATCGAGGTGAGTGTTCAAGCCACGCCTATCCAAGCAACCTCTATCTAAACCCGTCAACGGCAGACGATCCCCAGGAGTTGCGGGAGGGCAATCTCGACGAAGCGAAATGTTATTTCCGCTTGCGCTGGGTGGCGCGCCCGCAGCGATCCTGGGATTTGGTCTACATCTTCTTCTACCCATACAACGGCAAGTTGGCAGGCTGGGGAAATCACGACGGCGACTTCGAGCATATCACCGTCCGCCTCAACCCTACCGCCACTGCCGTTGCGGCAGTCTATTTCTCGGCACACTACTTCGAAGGTCGCTGGTATCGCGCGGTGTCGGCGAACAATCCTTTCGGTTACAGTCTGCAGCCGGTTGAGGACAACTCGCCGACGACACACCCCGTCGTATACAGCGCCAAGCATTCGCACGCCAGTTACCCGACTCCGGGCAACAAGCGCCGGACTGTCGCGATGCTGGCGGATCCGAGAATCCTGGATGTACTGAAAGACGTGATCGGCAACAACGCCGCACTACCAGACGATGAGATCGCGCCGCAAAGCGATGATTGTATTCGCTTGATCTGCAGAGATCGGTTGGAGGAACTTCCGGAAGTGAACGAACCGAGTGCTCCGCCCTGGCTGCGATTTTCCGGCCGTTGGGGATCCGACTCAGGTACCGGGGCTACGGTTCCCCACGGCCCGGCGTACCAGCCGTGGTGGTATGACGATGATCTATGTCGCTTGCCGTACAAGCATAGTATCGAATTTCTTGCCGGCAACAATTCCTGCAGTCGCGTGATCTTTGTGACTTCAGATGATCCCGCTCAAGTACTGGAAGCCGGCGGTCTACGTGGCTTCCCAAGAGACAATGTGCGCGCGTTGAGGCTGCTCAACGTAAACCAAGGCACACGCCTGCGGTTATTCGACGATCGCAACGGTGAGACAAGCTCTGACTGGACCGAAATCAGGGTGCTGCGCAACGTCCCCTACTACTTCGTGCCCAGCCTCGAATCGATCGTCAACGACGGCGTCATCGAGCAGAAACATCACGGCCACTCAGACTTGGACGGCCGAATCTCGCGCGTCGAAATCGATCACGAATGACGGCCGGTCGGCGACCTATTTCCCCGGCAACTCCGGCACCAGCCAGTAGTCGCGCGGGAAGATGCGATACAATTTGGCGCCCGGTTCGACGCTCTGCAAATAGCGCTCGTACGATTGCAGTTGCTTCTCAGGGCCGATCGCGAAATTGACCGCATTGGCCTTGGCGACGGATTCCGCACCGCTTGGGCCGTAATCCGGCAGCAGCAAACCGTAGACCGGCTCCATGCGTGATTGCACCTTCTGGTAGAAATTCGGCTGGCGATGGAGTGCAAGGATACCCTCCCGGAAAGCACGCACCGTTTGTGGCGTAATACCGTCGACCAGGTCGCGAGCGATCGCCTCACCACGCGATTCATAGGTCGACCCGGCGCGGTTCGCGCCAAACGCCTGAGCGACGGCGTAGTCACCGAGGGCGGGGTCGCTCGGCGCTTTCTTGAGTTCGCTCACGACGAACTGCATCGTCTGCGCCAGATCGGGACAGCGCTCAGCGTAGTAGACGATCCGGCCAGTGGTTTCGCGGCTGCGCAGGCCGTTGGAGTAAGCCAACCCGGCGCTCCAGGTTTTCATGAACATGGAGTGCGCGCCACCGCCGCCATAGAGTCGTGCCGCCAGAAAGTCGATCAGGCCGTCGGGGGTGAACTGCGCGAAGCTGGCACAATCGGCGGTATTGACATGCACACCGGAACGCGTGTTCTCGTTGACAAGGCCGACATAGATCGGCGTCGTCGCTTCCGGTGCGCGTTGCAGCAAACGCGCCTTGACGATCGGTGTTTGCGAATAGCGCTGACGCTGCGCGGGCTGGGGATTGAACTTGCCGATGATGCCATTCAGTTTGGGCAGCAGTACGGAACGAGTAGCGGAGTTGGATACAAGCCAGGCACGGACATTGTCGGTGCGCCGAATGGTTTCGATGACCTGACGGATGCGCGCCAACGCTACCTCCGGTTCAACGCCGCCATCGTTGGCGATCTGCCAGCACAAAAGCTGCCAGTCGGTGGTGAGCGTAGCATCAGGCACGTCCGGGATGAGCCGCATCAAGTCATCCGCTGCCGCCTTCACGAGCTCGGCGTTGCGGGGATCGGCGATCAGGAACCTTCCGGTGAGACCGGCAACAATCGCTGACGACCAGGTTTCTTTCTTCTCACCCGTAAGTGTAGCCAGGAGATCATTAAGCGCTTCGCGATTGCGTCCGGCACCGGCCGCCGCCAGCTCCTCCATGAATCTTGCGAAGCCGGCCGGATCGCCGACATCCTTGAGCATCCAGCGCACCCTGTGCAGGTTGAAGCTCTTGGTCAGGAAGCAATCGGCGGACAAGAGCAGCGGATTCGATTGGCGCCAATAAGCATCGGCCGGATCCTCCACCCACGCTTCCTCGGCATGACGCATGGTCGAGCGGTGGTTGGCCAGAGCGATGTCGACCGCGTCGCGAATGCGCGAAAGATTCTCCGGCGATAAATAGCTGTCGAACAGGACCCGATCGAGCCATTCGAGCGCGCGCAGCGCCTCCGGCTGATTGCTGCCCTCGACGCGCAAATTGAGTTCGACACGCTGGGTGCGATAGTTGGCGTTGAAGTACGCGGAGAGACCACCGATCTCCTGCCGCAGGCGCTGTTGCATCTGGTCGTATGCAAGCGCGCCGGAGTCGGTCACGACGCCGATATCGGTGATCAAGGCCGGCAGTGCCGCCAGATACACCAAATCTTGTTCCGGTACCGCCTCAAGTCCGAAAGCCAATCCAACGGTCGCGTCCGTGATATTCTCAAAGGTCGAAGCAATCAGGGGCACCTGGCCGTTTATCGACTCGGTGCTGAAGCGCAGTGGATCATCCAGTGTCATCGGGGGATTCGCGGCAAAAGCCGGCAGCTTGATCGTCGCCGCCGCCGAGTCGATGAGCGCCGTCTGGGCATCGTAGTCGCGCTGGAAGAGTTGAATGGCCTGTTCATCGGAGGTCACCTGATACCTGGATTTGATCTCCTTGAGGTAGCCTTCGAGTCGTTGCTTGCGGGCATTCTCGGAGTCAGCGATCAACTGGGGATTAGCCACGGCCGCGACAGCGTAGGGGCGCTGTACATCCAACTGCCACCGGGCAATCAGGTCGCGCCAGATATTCTTGGCGCCGGCGAGCTGTCGGCGGGCAGATTCGGTCTCAGCCGCAAAGACCAGGGAGCGTTTGAAGCCACCGCTCTGGTGCAGGCGATTGACATAATTCATCCACTCCGAGCCGGAGCTGCGTTCACCGAACCGCGGCGGCGAGTTCAAGAAGCTGCGCAGGTTGCGCTCACGCGCGGTAATGCGGTCAAGCAGGCTGTGGTTTAATTCAAGCAATTCCGGCGCTGAATCGGCATAGGCAGCGACGGCGGCAATTTCTCCAAGGATCAGCGCCCGAATCGAATCGATGGTAGCCGGCGTGCAGGCCCCGCGGCTGATGTCGCCAAAGTAGATATAAGCGGGATGGCCCCAATCGTCGCCGACCCAACTGCCGACGGAGGTTGCGCCGACGTCCATAATTCGCGATTGCGAGTCGATGAAACGCCGACTGAGAATCGATGTTTGATCGCCGGCCAGATTTTCAATCAGTAGTTCAAAGAGATAGCGTTCGTTGTTGTCGGCAAAGTTGCGGGTCGGCCAGCCGAAGACCAGGAGCCCCGGCTCCGATTCTTGCTGGGCCGGGAAATCCACGATACGGATCTCACCGGCGACTGTCGGCTGCGTGGGCGGCATCTGTTGATCGAGGATCGACGGGTGACTGCCGGCCTTCGCTTCCGGCTCAACCCGGTCGAGAATTTCAGCCAGCCGCGTCAGACATTGCTCCGGAGCGATGTCATCGGGAATTGAAATGACAACGCCCATGTTGTTGATGTGATAGGCGCCTTCCTGAAATTTCCGCAGGTCGGCGGGTTCCATTGTGCGGATCGCCGGCGGGTAGCCGCCCGCATCATACGAGAGCGGATGATTCTTGCCGTAAATCATCCGGCCGAGGCTCAGCATCAGCTCGCCCCAGGGACTTTCGAAGGAACGGACCATCTCGTTGTACACGGTGCCCTTTTCCTCCAGACCGACAGCGCCGGTGCTTTGATCCGACGTCAGGCCGACGTGGCACACCTCGCGGCGGATTTCTTCGTCGGAGTAGTTCGGATGGAGCAAGGCGTCGAGCTTGGCCTCGAAGAGCCGGAAGAAGTTCTCGGTACCGGAAGCGCAATTGAAGTGATAGCAGGTTCGAAGTTGCATGGTAAACGCCGAGCTCGATCCAAGCAGCATATCTTCCGTCGACGCGACATAGCGACCCTTGGTGCCCTTGCCCAGCAGTAGATGTTCGCAAGTGTGCGGTTCACCCTGATCGGAGGGCGGCAGCGTGTTGAACCACATGAACGCCTGAGGCAGCGACTGAATCGTGAAGAGGTCAGCGACGAAACCCGAGCGTTCATGCCGGAAGCGCGCGCCGATCGGAGCATTCGCATCGTTTTCATAAATGCACTCGGTGACAAAGCCGGCAATCTTCTGCTCCGGTTTGAGCTCGGCGTAGGTCAGTCCGAATGCGGTTGGTGCGGCGAGCACCCCGACCAATAGGCTGAACACTGCTATTCTGAGTAAGGCATTGCGCATATGTGATCCTTATCGAAAGCGAGTTGCTGTGGCCCGCAAACCAGGTTCCGGGCGATAACGCTGATTGGGCGTGAAGATAACATTTTGCCGCACGGCCGCCAACGGGATTTCCGCAGCCGATCCTGGCACGGAAAATCGGGCGATTGACGCGACAGCTGAAATGCGCGATCTTAGTCGGCAAATGACACCGAAGGACATTACGGTTCGCCCGTGGCAAAACACCGATTCGTTGGAGGAGTTGACCGATCTGCTGCACCGGGCGTACAAGATGCTGGCCGATATGGGGCTGCGCTTCCTGGCGACGCATCAGGATGTTGAGACCACGCGCCGACGCATCGAGGCCGGTGAGTGCTTTGTGGCCGAGCAGCGCGGCCGGATCGTCGGCAGCATCACGTTTTACCGCGCCGGCGCTCATTCCGGATGTCCCTACTACACGCGCCCGGAGGTCTGCCACATTGGACAACTGGCGGTCGAGCCCGGCTTGCGGCGACAGGGACTCGCGAATCTGCTGATGCACCACGTTGAGGAACACGCCCAGCAGAACGGGTTTGCCGAAATCGCGCTCGACACGGCCGAAACGGCACATCACCTAATTGATTGGTACAAGCGGCGCGGCTACCGCCAGGTTGATTTCCAACAGTGGGATGTTACGAACTATCGCAGCGTCATTATGGCGAAGCGGCTGCACGCGGGGCGGTAGGCCGGCCGAGATCAATCGCTCTCACAAAGGAAATCAACACTTGACAGCAGAGATCACTTGGTTATTTTGCCAAATAGCCGATAGAAAGAACGGAGGTTGTGCAGATGGATAAGAAAACGCAGGCACGCTTTGAAGCACGGGCACGGATCATCAAGGCGATGGCGCACCCGACGCGTTTGTTCGTGGTCGATCGCCTGGCCCAGCGCGAGCACTGTGTCTGCGAGTTGACGGAGTTGGTCGGCGCCGACACCTCGACCGTTTCCAAACATCTGTCGATTCTCAAGGCCGCCGGGATCGTGGCGGATGAGAAGCGCGGGGCGCAGGTATTCTACCGGCTGCAGGTCCCGTGCGTGCTGAATTTCTTCGGCTGCGTTGAGGGTGTACTCAAATCGAAGGCCAGGGAGCAAGTGCAGTTGACGAAGTAGTTTTTTTGCCAGGGGCTTTGGCGATTTGCCCAAATAAGAAACAACATGGACACACGTTGGCACTGATTATGAGCTTCAACTGGAAAACAGAAGGAAGAATCTTTGCGATACTCGCCGGAGTCTTTGCGCTCTTCTACTTTGTCCCGTTCGATTCAGAACGACTGACGCGCTCGATTCTCGAAGGTCTGCTGCTAACGCAATGGTACGCGCGGGAACATGTGCTACTCTGTCTCATCCCGGCGTTCTTCATCGCCGGCGCCATCGGTGCATTTGTCCGCCAGGAGTCAGTGATTCGCTACTTAGGTCCCCGGGCGCACAAGTCCCTCGCTTACGGGGTAGCCTCGATTTCAGGAAGCGTGCTGGCGGTCTGTTCTTGCACGGTCTTGCCGCTGTTTGCCGGCATTTATCGCATGGGTGCCGGGCTCGGACCGGCAACAGCGTTCTTGTACTCCGGTCCGGCGATCAATGTGCTGGCGATTATCTTGACAGCGCGGGTTTTGGGCATCGAACTCGGCATCGCCAGGGCCGTTGGCGCGGTGGTTTTCAGTATCGTGATCGGTCTTCTGATGCACTTGTTCTATCGCAAAGAAGAGCGGGAACGCCGGGCTGCCGCAGCCGTCGAGCCCGAAACTCAGGTGCATCGCCCGTTGTGGCAGACAGCGACATTCTTCGGCCTGCAGATTGCGATTCTCGTCTTCGCTACCTGGAGCGAGGCCGACAACCAGGTTGGCTTCTGGAGTGCCATCGGTCATGCCAAGTGGTATCTGACCAGCGCAGCCGCCATCGGGCTGGGAGTAGTGCTGATTCGCTGGCTGCGCGCGACGGCATGGAAGGTCGCTGTGGGGAGTGTTGTGGTTGTGGTGATGGTTATAGTCGCGCACCAGCAGCCGCTAATTCCATTTGCAGTCGGTTTGGCGGCGCTGGCCTGGATCACTGCGACCGAGAGGGGGGAGTCGGAGGAGTGGTTCGGACAGTCGTGGGGTTTTGCGAAGCAGATTATGCCGCTGTTGTTGGCGGGCGTGCTGGTCGCCGGATTTCTCCTGGGGCGGCCCGGAGAAGAAGCTCTGATTCCCTCGCACTGGATCGCGTCGGTGGTGGGCGGCAATGGCTTAGGGGCAAATCTTTTCGCTGCGGTGATCGGTGCCTTCATGTACTTCGCGACTCTAACCGAAGTGCCGATCTTGCAGGGATTGATCGGCTCCGGCATGGGCAAAGGTCCGGCGCTAGCGCTGCTTCTGTCCGGCCCGGCGTTGTCTTTGCCGAGCATGCTAGTCATCGGCCAGATTTTGGGAGCCAGGAAGACTATCGTCTATGTGACTCTGGTAGTAGTGATGTCAACCCTCAGCGGCCTCGTGTTTGGGGCGCTGGCCTAAGGATGGGAGCAAACGATGAAGCTGATTCAGGTACTGGGCACCGGTTGCCCCAAGTGCGAGAAGCTTGAAGCCCTAACGCGCCAGGCGGCACGGGAACTCGATCTCGAGTGCGAAGTGCTAAAGGTCAAAGATATCCAAGCCATCATGCACATGGGCGTGATGATGACACCGGCGCTGGCGGTTGACGGAGTGGTGAAGGTGTCGGGGCGCGTGCCGTCGCTGGACGAGATCAAGAAGCTGATTCAATAGCGATACTTTGTCGAGGAACGAGTCAATGAAATCCAAGCTTATCATCACCATTGCTTTGCTGCTGTTTGTCGCCGCCAGCATCACGGCCGTTATCGTCAAGAACAGCGGTACCAGCGGGGCTTCCAGCGCGGCGACCGTCGAAAAACTCGACGGCAAGGTTGTCGTCTACTATTTCCACCGTACCCAGCGCTGTCCCACTTGTCTGAAGATCGAAGCATTATCGCGGGACGTCGTCACGACGAAATTTGCGGCAGAGATTGAAGCCGGCAAACTGGTCTGGAAAGTGGTTAATATCGAGACGCCCGGCAACGAGCATTTCGAAGCCGACTACGCCCTGATCACTCAATCATTGATCGTGGTCGATCATCGCGAGGCTGCGCACCCGCACTGGTGGAACCTTGACAAGATCTGGGAGCTGGTGTGGACGGAAGATGATTTTCGCCAATATGTTGACGCCGAGATTCGCAAGGTCATGAGCCGCGTCTGATGGAATCGCTGCTGACGGCTCTGGCTTCGGCGATTTGGCTGGGGCTCCTGACTTCGATCAGCCCTTGCCCGCTGGCGACAAATATCGCGGCGATCTCATATATCGGCCGGCGTCTCGAGTCACCCGGACGTATGCTCGCGGCCGGCGTGCTATACACGTTGGGGCGGACGGTTGCCTACGTCGCCATCGGCATCGTGCTGGTGGCCGGTATCTTCTCAGTGCCGGAGTTATCACGTTTCTTGCAGAAGTACATGAACCAGATCCTCGGTCCGTTGTTGATCGTTACCGGAATGTTTCTGCTGAATCTCCTGAGCTACGCCGGCACCGGATCGGGGCTGGGCGAAAAGATGCAAGGACACGTCGCGCGTTGGGGCATCTGGGGCTCCGTACCACTCGGATTCGTTTTTGCCCTGTCTTTCTGTCCGATCTCGGCGGCGCTGTTCTTCGGCAGTCTGATTCCACTGGCGTTGGAAGTACATTCACCGGTGCTCCTGCCGCTGAGCTACGGCATCGGCACGGCGATACCGGTACTGGCCGTCGGTTTCGTGGTCGGCTTGAGCGTCAGCTCCATCGGCCGGGTATTCGACAAGCTTACGCGCATCGAAAAGTGGGCGCGTCGGACGACCGGCATCGTGTTTATCGCGGTTGGACTGTACCTTAGCCTGAAATATATTTTTAACATCCCGCTGCCATGAACCGTATTGACAGGGACAGGCTTATTACTATATTTCGTCACTTAACGAATTATGGCGCAATTGTTGTCACATATCGCCGAGATAAGTCAAGCCCTTTCGGATGAAAACCGCGTTCGGGCGCTGGTCGCATTGCGCAAACAGGAATTGTGCGTTTGTCAGTTGATCTGCCTGCTCGATCTGGCGCCATCAACTGTGTCCAAACACATGACGATTCTCAAACAAGCCGGATTGGTGGAAGCACGCAAGTCGGCGCGCTGGGTGTATTACCGGATCGCTGACACCGGCAACCGTCCGGAAATTGCTGCCGCCTTGAAGTGGGTGCTTGATAGTCTTGCGCGCACGCCGGAGACTCGCGAGGATGATCGTCGGTTGCGCGAAATTCTGGCGACCGATCTGGACGAGATCTGCTGTCGGATTCGCAGATGATGCGCATTCTGTTTCTTTGTACCGGCAATTCCTGCCGCTCGCAGATGGCGGAGGGCTGGGCGCGCCGATTGCTAGGCAATAGGTTCGAAGTTTATTCCGCCGGAGTTGAGCCGCATGGTCTCAACCCGCTGGCGGTGCGCGTGATGGCAGAGGCCGGCGTCGACATCGCGCAGCAGTCGTCCAAGCACGTCCGCGATCTGGCGCAAATCCCGTTTGATTACGTGGTCACTGTTTGCGATCAGGCACACGAGAGCTGCCCGGTGTTTCCCGGCGCAACGAAGATCATTCACCGTAGTTTCGACGATCCGCCGCGACTGGCGCGGGAGGCGGCCAACCTCGAAGAGTCCCTTCCGCATTATCGCCGCGTCCGCGATGAGATCCGCGATTTCATCTTGACGCTGCCGAAAGTTCTGACGACGGAGGAATCGCATTGACGACAGAGTGTAATCCCACGCGACGTTTAGGTTTCATTGATCGTTATCTGACCATCTGGATTTTTGCCACGATGGCGCTCGGTGTCGCTATCGGGCACTTCTACCCCGCGGTCGAAGGCGTAATCAACCGTTTTCAGTCGGGCACGACGAATATCCCGATTGCCATCGGTCTCATTCTCATGATGTATCCGCCGCTGGCCAAGGTGCGCTACGAAGAACTCGGTAAGGTATTTCGCAACTGGAAGATTCTGACTCTGTCGTTGTTGCAGAACTGGCTGATCGGGCCTGTTGTAATGTTCGCCCTGGCGATTGTATTCCTCTCTGGCTACCCGGAGTATATGACCGGTCTGATCATGATCGGTCTGGCGCGCTGCATTGCGATGGTGATTGTCTGGAACGAGTTGGCATCCGGTGACACCGAGTACGCGGCCGGTCTAGTGGCCTTGAACAGCATCTTTCAGATCGCATTCTACAGTTTCTACGCCTGGGTGTTCATTACCGTCCTGCCCGAATGGTTAGGCTTGACCGGCAGCGTGGTCGAAGTCACCATGGGAGAGATCGCTGTCAGCGTCTTAATCTACCTCGGCATTCCTTTTTTCGCCGGCATGCTGACGCGGCTGATCCTGGTGCACGCCAAGGGCAAGGAGTGGTACCATCGGGTGTTCATCCCGAAGATCAGCCCGATCACGCTCATCGCCCTGCTTTTCACGATTCTCGTGATGTTCAGCCTCAAGGGGGATTTGATCGTACAAATTCCACTTGATGTTCTCCGCATCGCGATTCCGTTGCTGATTTATTTTGTGGTGATGTT
>WBZO01001523.1_pt1 | contig 35560 bp, 36 predicted proteins | sample 5204261 | NCBI WGS metagenome assembly WBZO01 (sample SAMN12412400, study PRJNA552823) | activated sludge metagenome | isolation source: activated sludge from anammox sidestream of wastewater treatment plant... | place: USA: North Carolina | collected 2017-09
CCCAGCGCCCCCACAGCACCCCACAGTGCTCTCACACACCCCCAAACACTCCCCTGGACCCCCAAACACTCCCCACAGCACCCCCCACAGCACTCCTTGGGACTCCTAGGCGCTCCGCGGGGTTTCGAGTGGGGCACGGGGGGATTCCGGTGTGTTGTGGGGGGGAAAGCCACACGATTTCCTGACCCATTTTTATAGAGCGCCCGAACGTATAGACTCCCCACAAAACCCCACAGAGTCCCATAACTGCTACCACAGCCCCACAGAAAACCCTTAGGACTCCTCTTTGCCTGGATCAAACCCTATATCGCCTCCTAAGTCAAACTGTAAGCCACCACCATTTCTTTGTCCCATACCCATTCCTTGACCTTGTTGTCCGTTATCTACTGGTATAGGCTGTCCTGACCACTTCATGAGGTCCTTGTAGAGATTAGTGATGTCCTGATCAATCTTGGTAAAGCCCCGTTGTGCATTTACTACTTTAGATCCGGCATTCATTGCCTCACCGTTTACATAGGGGTCTATGTTCACAAGTAGAGTCTCACAGTTCTTGTATAACTGATCTATTAGCTGCTTTGATATTGTGCCTGTGTTAGTGCCCCGGGGTGTTGGTAAGTCAGCCCTAGGTAACATTGATGTAAGCCCTGTACCATTCCTGAGCATCTGTATCTTGTTTTTAACCCCGTATATAACTGGGTCTGGGTTAACCATGTCCCAGAACTCTATGGTGTTATCAGCGAACTTATAGAGGCGCTCGTTAGTCTTGGCTACAGTCTCAAGATAAGTTTTGTCTGCTTTATCAGTAGTTAAGTAAACCCACTCAATAGCCCCCAGTAGAACATATGCCGCTGCTAGGTCTGGTCTTGAACCTACATAGATGTCTCTAACTTCTATAGAGGTTCCTGTAACATCCCTTTCAGGTCCCTCGTAGCTAGCTCCTGAACTATAGAGATATAATGCTGAGCGTGACTTTGTACCGTTAGTGTAAACTGTTCCTGATACCAGAGCCCACTGACCGAGCAAGTCAGGGTCTACGGATGAATATGTTTTATCCTCTATTTGTACAAAGAGCTTCTGTACGCCACTATTTTTAAATACCCCAAGATGGTAAGTCCCTGGGGTTCCTCTTGCATCGGTACATACAATAGTATTCCCAGAAGTATCTATCCCTGGATGCAGGAACACCTTGGCTACCCATGAATATTGACCTGTGGGGAATAAGCGTTTGTCATTTTTAATCTTGTAGTACCTATAATTACCTCCACTACCATTATCTGAACCAAAATCTACTGCCATTCTTTCCTCCTATGTCTTAGATATTTTCCGAGCATTCCGTATAGCCTCTACTGCCCCTGTTACTGCTGCGTCTATGTCTGCAAATGGGAATCTCCCGTAGAACTTCTTGTTTTCATCATTAAACAAGTCTTGGTAGTTCCCAGCTTGTCCTGAATACAGATCAGCCAGCTTGAGCTTAAGATTCAACACAGCTAACTGTATGCCCTTAGCCTCTGCTACGGATGCTGTACCGTCCTGGAACTCTGTGAACTCAATACCCACAGGTATGTAGTCATCGTCGTCCTCACGGATTATAGGCAACGGTAATTCATCAACATCTGGTCCCCAACCGGTATCATTCTTGTTCAGCTTAACCCCTAGAATCTCCCCTTCAATCTCATTTGCAAGCTCATCGAAGTTCCACAGCTCCACAAGGTTATCTATATCAATCCCTACTACTTTATTAGTTAAAGCGATCTCACTAAGCTCCCAGTCGCTCAGTGCCCTGTTAAAGAATGCCACCCACGCTATGTAACCCTTGAATGCATCGTTACTATCAGCGTTTAGGAAGTTACCAATAACCAGCTTCTCTTTAGGTAACTTATCAGTCGATGTCCCAGCATCCCCACGGAACACTATGCCTCCTAGGGCATCATTCATGGTTACAGTGGCATTTCCACTAGCGTTTCTACGGAATGCCAAGAGGTGCCATGTATCTTTTACAACGGTTCCAAAGTTGGTAGCTATCACATCTCCACCAGTCTTTGCTATTTGCATTGTAGGCTTATTAGTAGCTGCTACGGAGCACAACAAGTCTCCGTTAGTGCTACCATCCTTAGCTTGACCAAGAACTCTATTGACGCCCCCTAGGGTCCCATCTGGTAGTTGTAGTAATACCGGGTATGTAAACTCAACTACGTTAAACTCATCCCCCAGCTTAGCGTTAGATACAAACCTGTTCTTAGTATTTGTACTTCCGAAATCTATTGCCATCCTGTTCTCCTTATTCTAATTAAATTGTAAGGGCTCCGAAGAGCCCTATAGTGTTATTAAGAACTTTGGTAAGCTGTAATAGCGGAGGCAACAGCTCCAACAATACCATCTACATCAGTAGCCGAAGAGTAACCAAGTACGTCCTTGTTTACTTTAGCACTTCCTTGTACGTATGGTTGAAGTTGTCTAATTGCTTTCTCCATAGCATGGATCAGTGTTTTGATCTCTGCTCTAGTAGCGTTACCGTTATCAATTCCGTTTGACATAATTTTCTCCTTTACATATAATTGTGAATAATGTGCTTCACAAGTAATTGTGAAGTATAAAGTCTCTACAAGCCTCGTGCTGTAGAGCCAGCTCAAAATAAGTACCCAACAGATACTCTACGTCAATCCCCTCAAGCTCTGGAGCTTCGTCCAAGCACGCCCTGGGGAATATATGGGAGTGCTTCGCTGTTTCTATCTTATCAGTGGTACTGTTTAAGTTTCTTGTTTCCAGCTTCCCTAAGCTGCTGCAACCGCTTAGAGTCATCAGTATTACCAACAGACTTAGCAGTATCCGTAATGATGTTTTTCTCACTCTTTAACTCCTTTTTGCTCTTGTTTAGTTTATCGTCTGCCTTTACAGCTTCTGTTGTACTCTCTTGGAAGTGCTGTAGCAGCTCATTGTTTCTCTCCTGCTCTCTCTCAAGGGTATCCATCAGGTTTTTGTTGACTTTATTAACTTCAATCACCAGCTCCTGTTTAGGTTTAGCTACTTTGTATCCAAGGTATGCTCCACCAATGCCTACAGAAAGACCTAGGATTATGATAGAGACGATTTTACCACAAGGGGATATAAAGATACCCACCAACCATTTAAAAGCTCCTGTAGCGAATCCTAGTACGCTTAGAAGAGATTGTGGATCGCTAAACAATTTCCCTTTTATTAAATTCCAGATTTTCTGTAGGGCTTCTCCCTTTACAACCCCGAGTAACCCTCTAAGCAAATTTACCAATACCCCAGGCATCGCAGTCCTCCAAAAATGTTCTTGATTCCTCTATTCTACGTTTTGTAAGTCCAGGAAGCACTCTTCCTCCAGCCTTGTTCCACTTCAGGAACTCCTTGGAAGCTCCGTAGCACTCCCCAGAGTTTATGAGTTTAAGCAAGGTGCTCCTTGATAAGTTACCCACTCCGAGGTTAAACGTGAAGCTGACCAATGAATCAAACTGTCTCTGTGTTATAGGTACTTTAACGTTATCTCTAACAGCTTGTTCAGCAGTAGCTACATCCTTAACGAAACGTCTTACACACTCCTCATAGGTTACTACTTTTCCCATTACAACATTCTCAGTACTCCCCCAGCATACTGTGGAGACTCCCACAGCGTCCTTGTAGGGTGTAGTACTTAATCCTTCATAGTTTTGTATCATCACTGCTCCCAGGAGACTTAATGCTAGTGCTCCTGCGGTTACAGTCACCTTCGTATTTTCCATACCTCTCCTTATGCTTCATCTCTCTGTATTTAAAATATATGTTCGCACAGCAAGTCACTATAGCTGTTATTATCCCAACTATTGTTCCTATATCTTGTAATGACATAACCGAGAGAATAGAAGCGAGATAGGCAATTATACTTGCGTTTCTTTCCATAAAGCTCTCTCCTATCCTCCTTCGTAAGTCATTGTTATCTATACCTAATGCACTCATAAACATTCCTTTATAGTAACCATTAAAACATTTCATGGTAAAATGTTTAATTTTTTGTTAAAAGTATGATATAATAGTTATAGGGCTCCCAGGGGAGTTATATATTATTCTTATATATATTATGTATAGTACCCCTATATTTACTATTAACTCTTTTATTACTATATCTACTTAATACAGTATTACTACTATTAAACTTATTAGTATTCCTAGGAACATCTATATACCCCATAGGGTTACTAAGGAACTCCTGTAACTCCTCTTCTTTCCTACGAGCTACTGCTTTCTCTGTATCTGTTGCTAGGACTCCCTTGTAACTCCTTACTAGCATAGCAAGAGCGTCTAACCTATCATCATGTACTAAACAATTCCTATCAGTAGTTATATTACTCATTTGATGGAATAATGAATGGTGTACCCTGTTCTCCAAGGGGTGTTTCTTGTTACACTCTATGTCAGTCTTTATAACCTGTTCATGTATTACTACCTTATGTCTCTGCATAGGCGATACTAAGGATTCTATTATCCTTCGTTCCTTTTGACCCGTAGAGTAATTACCAGTAACTGCTTGAGATACAGGCAATCCCTCTTTCTCAAGAATAGCTCTAAGGTTAATCTCGTATAACCCATGTCCCATATTACTCTCAACAATGATACGGGTTACGTCATATTCCCTGCATAACTCCACTATCCTCTTTGCTCCCTTCTCAGATAAACCACCTAGTATTCCCCCACAATCAAACACATGTATATGGGCTCCCACAGCAGTCCCTATAGCGTATCCTGTTTCATCGCTTCCGTGATCCGAAGCAGGATCAAGAACCATAAGGATGTCTTTTGGTTTAACGAAGTGCTCCTCTGAGGGAACAGCGTAATACATCTTTGCTAGGGGTATTGGGAAGTCCTGGGGTAACTGTACCATGTACTTAGGTGTAGCTTGATACGCTACAGTCTCTGGTATAGCCTCTCTACCGAAGTTAGCAATAACAAGGTCACTAAGTTTTAACTGCCGCCTAGCTTCGTCACTCAGCCGTGTATTAAGCATGTACTGTAGCTGGAACCCAGCAGGACCATAGGATAACTCCTTCTCTTGTAGGGCTGCTTCGTCGTACCTCAGGGGGTCAGTGGGTTTCCCTAGTGTTCCATCTAGTCCCCCACCACTCTGTAGGGATGGATCAGCTCTCATCTTTTCTACGATATACGGTGCTAGCATGTCTCCATATTGTTCCTCATCATCTACTGTAGGATACCTTCCTGGCCAGATACGCACAGTAAATCCCCTCATAGGTAGAGTGTTATATATCGAATCCTCTGTGTGGGGTGTTCCTAGGTACAGTATCTTCCCGTGGGTACAGATAGCCGAGAACTCCTTGGTAGCTGCTGCTACCCTAGCTCTCAGCATTGGTGTGATAGCGTTCTTGTCACTCTCCACGTCATCTGCAATCAGTATGTCGGCACGATTACCTGCAAGGTTAGCTCCGACGGATAGATTGGAAATGCTTGGGGACTTATTAATTCCCTTTAGACTGTAGTGCACGTCAAAGGCATCTACTGACGTTCTGTCACCGTGGTATATATCTGGTCTATAGCATTCAAGAATATCCCACTGCATGATCAACCGTACAATAAGTCCACTAATCTGCTTTGACATTTGCTCACCTGCTGATATAATGAGTGTAATGACAGAAGGTCTTTGTATGATACACCAGACAGCATAGATAGCTGCTATGGTAGTTTTGGCTTCCCCTCGTTGTGCCATGACCATTAGTAACCTTATCTCTTCGTCAGACATAAACTCACCAATGTTTAGCTGCATTGAGGTAGTACTAAACCCCAAGTACTCCATGGCGTCCACAAGGAAGTCCGAGAACTCCCTGTAGTGCTCCTGGAGTATTAGGGCATTCTCAAACCTTTTTTCTATATTCATGGTGCGTAGTAACTCCGTTAACGCGTCTCTCAAATACTATGCTATTAACTCCAAGCAGTCCAAGACTACCCCTTATTAGTCTTGAGGTGTTATGCAGTTTTCCAGCTAATCCTTTTACATAAGCCTCGTCCCCATTCACTATAGCAACATACACCCAGTCATAAGGGTCCCCAAATACTCCTCCTTCTCCATGACCTCGACAAAGCCATACATTCTCTGCTATTTCCTCTGCTGAAATACCATTATGGTTTCTTAGTCTGTTCATACATCTTCCCTCCGTTGTTAAAATAAATTTCTGACAACTTTTTTAGAGATTCTAGGCGTTTTCTGGGACAAGGGTAGGTTACCCTATGTACCCTAGAAAATAACGCCTAAAATCTCACTTTTATTAAGAATGATTCTCACTCTATGTCTACATCCCCAAATGGAATAACATTCCCATTTACTGCCTTACGTCTTTCCTCTGCTTTCTTAAGCAGTTTATCCTTAAGACTGTCAAGCTCCTCCTTAGCTGCTGGAGTAGCTGTCACACTGTTATCTTTAAGGAACTTTACAGCGGACGCTAGGGTTGCAGCATCTATCGGATACTCTCCACTAATGTCGTCGTCAAGTTTATTGTTGAATACCTTTGTTACCTTAGTGAGTAGTGCCTCCAAATCGTCTACTGTAGTCTTTTCCATCCATCCTCCTAAACAATTATAAAATACAGAATTGTTCCTAAAATGTTACCAAGTGCCCAGAATATGCTGTCAAGATTGCATATCGTGAATTTCTTGTGTTGCCTGGATTCACGGATAATACAGGCAGCCTGAGCAATTACTACACCTACTAGCCAACTTCCAGTGAACACTGACGTAGTTAGGTTTATAGTAAAACCGGCTAGGGTGTGTAGGGGTTGGTCTGTGAAGTCTTTATTTTTCCATTCCATTCTCTAATACCTCCAAACGTGCTTTTAAATCCTCTATGATAGCTTGCTGTTCCTGAATAGCCTTAACCAAGAAAGGTGTTAGTTTTCCATAATCAACTGATTGAGGTTTTATCTTCCCTTCTTCATCAACAGCATCCTTTTCACCTGTCACTACAGTTGGGAATAACTCTTGAATCTCATGTGCGATGAATCCATGATCATCTTTTTTATCAATTTTCCATGTAAAATCTACTGGGTTTGAATTCATTATTCTATCCAGTACAGACTTCATTGGTGTTACATTCTCTTTTAGCCTGTAGTCAGAAGAGGTGTTATACGATACAGAAGATGCTGATGTCAAGGATACAGAGCCACTACTGCTTCCATCTCTGAAGAACTCTAAGAACGTAGTTCCAATAGATGTATTGTCATGATGCACCCTAATAAGCCCTGCCCTACCACCCCCAGGAGGAGCATAGTTAAACATTTCAATGCCTTGGTTAGTCGTATAGCAAACTCTGATTTTATGATCAATAGAAGTTGCTTTAATATTTATTCCATAATTTGGGCCGGCAGTAATATATAAATCCTGAGCTGTACCAGAACCAAGTGCTCCGGAGCTAACGTAAGTTTTAGCAGTAGTTATACCAACTCCTAAGTATGGTGAATTAGTTACAGAAGATTGTAGGAATGTGTGTAAAGCTGCTTCACTCCCAGTACCATTAGGAACAATCCCAACTTTTGTAGGGTTGTCAGTGGTAGAATCTTGAAACATCAACCTATTAGCATGTGTAGCATTACTAAAGTCCCCAGCAATACGTTTACCAGTTCCACTAAAGGTTAATCCATCCTCAAGCGTAGTTTTCTGCTTGATTGTTACAGTACCATCTACGTTTACTATAATCCTATCAGTATCCGACGTTCTGATCTTCAATGGTTTGAAAGAGCCAGTGCCTAGCTTAGTAGCGGATATATTAGCGTCAGTACCGGTAGTGCTTAAGCTTAGTACATCAGAGTTAGTCTTGCTGTCGGTGCCAAACAGATTTAGTTGGGACACTTTGGAAGTGCCGTTAGGTACTATGTCTATATACGTACCGGCGTTAGCTGTAGAGTTAGTTAAACTCTTACGGGAGCTTGCAGTAGCACTAGTCCAAGTATTTACAACATCATTCCCTGCTAGGTCAACCTTACCGCTGGAAATACCAGGTACATCTGTGCCTATCTTTAACCCTAGTGCTGTACGTGCATCAGAAGCTGTTGTTGAACCCGTACCTCCATTACCTATAGCAAGGGTACCTTTAATCCCTATGTTATCAACGTTCCCTGAACCATCAACATTAGTAGTCGTTGTTTTTGCTAAGTCGACTCTTAAGGCTCTGGTAGTTGTCCATTTACCAGCCCTTGCTACAGCTAACGAGCCTACTGATCCTCCATCCTTTATCTTTTCACCAGTAGCTCCATCCCACACTGCTATATGACCGTCTATAACGCTCCCAGTATGCTGTATCTCCCCTGGATCACCCTTAACTCCCTTGGGTATATCAAAGTTTATAGTCTGGGAACCTCCTGATCCTGTTATCTGTACAGCAGCAGGATCAGTGGGATTAACAGTATTAACAGTTCCTACAGTCAGTCTACTATTGGAGTCTGCTAAGTTAGCATAGTACTTGGCTGAATACTCTGATCCATCTACAGTTCCTCCTGTCTTTGTAGCCCAATCCTTGGCAGTGTCTCTGTAGCCTTGAGCAGCATCTCTAGCAGACTCAGCATTAGTCTTAGCTGTCCCAGCATTTGTGGCGTGCGTAGAAGCCGTAGAGGCACTACTGGAAGCTGCACTGGCACTCCCTGAGGCGCTACTGGCACTGCTAGAAGCCTGCTGTGCGTAATACTTAGCGGAATACTCCGAACCGTCAACTTTACCTCCAATCTTAGTAGCCCAGTCTTTAGCAGTATCTCTATAGCCTTTGGCAGTATTTCTAGCGCTCTCAGCATCCAGCTTAGCCTGGTGAGCTCCATTGGCATCTGCTTGGTACTGGGCGAGTGTTAGGGCTGCCGTGGGGTCAGATACATTTGTATCAAGGTTATATATCTGATGACCGTTCATGTTAATATCACTAAAGAAGTCTCCAGACATATTAGCTTCTGACGCCTCTTGAGCAATGTGTAATACTTGCTTCAAGGACTCGTCAAGGGTATCCGCCCTAAATGCGGAACCCATGGAGTACTCATGGCGCAACTTGGAAACGTCTGTAGTTCTCTTAACAAGAATAATCTCTTCATTATTTAACCCAGTATTTAGTTCTATTTGGGTATCACTGTTGAATACCCAGTCTGATCTATCCAATAAGGCATTGTCTACATAAACATCTATTTCGCCTCTATCAATATAATCGAAACTTAAATTTATCTTCTTAAGTGGGGCTCCACCGTTAGGAGCTTGAATCATTTGTGTTGAATAAGACATTACACCTCCTTTATGTTTTAATCTATTTTTCTGTAACCATATTAACTAATCCTTTTGTTATTGGTATTCCTCCTATAACTGGAGTCAATCCTATAGCAGCTTTTAGTGACTTCTTGGCGTCCAGGTTAGTAACCCCTTGGAGTAGCTGAGCACTCCTGTCAACAGGTATCATACCAGGAACTCCCATTTCATTAGATTGACCTGTGATTATAGAGAATGCGTCTGATAGCAAACCTATACCACCAGAGTAACTTACAGACTTCATTATTGCTTTCTTCTCTGGTATGAACTCATTACCAGCAGTAACCTCCCTAGCTTGTACTGCTAGGTAGTTAAGGGGTATCTGCCACATAAGTAACATAGATAGCCCACCAAGCCCCCTTGTGGATAATGTCTGAACCAATGACTTGTTATGAGCAGAAGCTATGAATGACCGGAATTGACCTAGGAATTTCCCAAGGGGACTAGAGTATAAGAACATAGGAGTGTCACCTTGTCTGGGATTAATGATAGTGTTATCCGTATATCTATACAGACTTGGTGAGACTTTCTGCCATACTCCTGTATCCCAGGTATCTACATTCATCCCATGTTTCTCTATTTGATTCTCTATAGCTATAATGTCATCCTTAGCTAACCCATTCTTTATTAAGTGCTCCATGTGTTTCTGGTCGCCCTTAGCAGCTCTTCCTATCTTGTTAATCATTGTAAGAGCAGCTAGCTTAGCTTGACCGTGTTGTATGTACCTCTGGGCATTAACGAAAGGTGTTAGGTTCTGGGCATGCTGTAACGATAGGGTAACAGCACTAGCTGGAGACTTGTCAAGGTCCATAGCGAAGTAGTCCTCCCATCTCTCTATGAAGGGTCTTATTCTGTTCCCCTGCATGTGATGAGCAGTCAGGATCATATCTATATCCCTTGCTTCAGATTTACTGGGTCTTATGAGATTCCTGAATCCAGGCATGCTCCTCTTAGCAAGTGTCAGAATACTAGCAGCACCCTCCCTCGCTATCATTGTTGCTGTATCTCCTATCTGCCATAAACCGGCTCCACCGAGTGACACGGAACGGTTAAGGGCTCCTAGGTTACGAAAGAACGGATGTACTTCAACACCTGTAGGGTCCCCTCTCAGGTATCCAACAGCTTGGTCAAAGTCCTTAGATGCTTCCTCTACTTCCTTAGCTGTTCCTTTAACTCCATCCATGAACTCCTTTCTAAACTTGGAGAAGTCTGAAGCTGTCTTAATACCCTTAGCTGCAAAGGCAGTATCAACTCCAACCTTACGTGCATAGAAGTCAAGATTAGTCACAAGGTTCTTGTCCAGGAAGTCATAGACACTCCAAGTCTTTCCGCTGGGGTCCATCCAAGAAGTGTTGTAGTCAAAGTCTAGTCTATCTTTCAGGTAGTTAGCAGTTCCTACCTCATCAGCGTGGGCCATCATAGCTTGCTCTACTTCCTTTACAGTGCTTTCCTTTACTCCATTCTTCCTTAGAGTATTAGCAGTGTTAGCTGCAAGGTTTGTCACCTTATTAGAGAAGGCAGATATATCCTCTCGTCTCATGGCAATGAATTGTCTCTCCACCATAGTACGTGCTATAGCTAAAGCAGCTTCCCTAGGCATTGGTTGACCGGTCGTCTTTGATCTCATACTAGTTGCTATTAGATCGGACATTATCTCTTTAGCCTCATCAGTAGTCTTACCCAGTCTAGCCATCTTGTTATAGAACTCCATCATCGCAGTCATGTCGTAGCGTCTATGGAGATACCCAGGGGTGTGCTGGAGCTCCTCTGAGCCATGTACTCCCCTCATCTTCATAAGGTCTACTGCTTTAGCATTCATCTCGTCAATCTTATCTGCCATCTCCAGTATCTTCTTATTTTGAGTTGGAGGGAACGGCATTCCCCTGTTAGCTGCCTTAGCTTCCCTGTTAAGCATTTCCTGCATTATCTGCTCTTCTATGTCCCTCTGGGCTTGACGGTACTTCATTGGTTTAAGTAACTGTCCCATCCATCCCATGCCTGTAGTCTCTTTAATATAGCTTCTTATTGAGTCCTCTACAGCGTGAACATACGGCAGTGTTAGCTCATTAGTGTCAGCAATCTTAATGCTCTCTATGGAATCCCCGTGGTTCTCACCATGAACATTATCGAACAAGGTATCTGCTGTAACTTTACCTTTTTCACCATGTTGTCTTAGGGTTTTGTGTGTACTCCATTCTAACCTTCTTGAAGTAGAGTTAATTATATTGTCTGTGACATCAGCCACTTCTTTCTCTGTAGCTAACCCAGCTTTTGCCTGAACTTGTGGAATCTTAGGAGCTCTTGCTACCTTGAAGGGTACAGGCATTCCATTAGGCATAACCTCCATACCAAAGTTAATCAAAGCAGCTCCCATAGCTGCATGGATAAGAGCAGAATAAGCTATATCCTTCTCTGTCATAGGTCTATCATCCATAGCTACAGAAGCAGCTCCATAAGCCCCCATAACTCCAGCACTAGCCACAACAGGTGCCCATGTACCAAACTTATATAAAGGAATTACCTTAATTGCAGCAGGAACTGCTAGCACCATAGGGTCTAACCAGCTAACAGCGAAGTTTACCCCAGGATGTGATTCTATTACCTTGGCTACGTCATGCTCTACCCTTACTCTATCTAGTCTCTCATGGAAGTTATCAAGGTTCCCTGCCTCAAACAAATAGTTTCTATCCTTGAAGTCTAAGGGTATATCAACGTTATCTATGGCTTCCTGGGGTTTAAAATCAGGGTCCTTGTAGTTATTAAGGTCTCTGTAATACCCCTCTACATACCGAGATATTTTGTCTGTTGAAAAGTTATGTGTAGCCGCTGAAGCGGTATCAAGCATTCCATACTTCGGGGTAGTAACCTTAGTATTTACATTTGATTCTATTTCCCTATCCGCATCAGTAGTAATCTCTGAAAGCGGAGTAGTAGCTTGGCTTGGTTCCACTATAGCTTCCCCAGAGAACCCTAGAGCTTCATCGAAACTACTGGGGAGCCCTGGGTTAGTGAAGGGCTGAGGAGTCTTTAGAGAGTCCCCCGGCTCTACCGAAAACGGATTAGGCATTTTTACTCCTTTAATAGTGTTGTAGAATCTATTTCTGACAGCTCCCTTGAAGATTCCTGGGGTTTTCTGGGGCATAGGTAGGTTGCCCTATTCACCTAAGAAAATAACGCCTAAAATCTCTGAGGGAGCTTTTTACTAGAATAAAGTTTCTGATATGTCCTTAATGAAGTCCACAAACCCAGTATTCCAGAATCCTTTACGAAGATTAGCTTCTGTGGTTGCCCACTTGATTCTGTTTTGGTTTCTGCGTGACTTGTCACCCCCAGCGGCTATGTATGCTGAGGTCTGCTTAAGGATTGATACAGCAGTATCAGCATCTCCTTTCTTGATAGCATTCATCATTGGTACTAACTGTTTCTCTGAAGGTAGTCCCTGATATGCTAAGTCGAACAGTAACATCTCAGCATTAGGGCTCCCAGATAATCCATTAACTCTTGCTATTGCATGTGACCTCTTAGCATGATCCTCCACGGCTCTATGTTGGAGATTCTCCAATACATCTTTTGGTACTGTATCACCAACCTTGTACTTCTTGAGTTCTGGGTAAGTATTAGAGTTAATCCCCATACCTACTGCCAAGGAACCCCCAGAGTCCTGGTAAACTTTACTTCTTACACCTTCATGTTGTTGTAGTATCTTATTGAATTGATAGAACAATTCAGGATTAATACCAACAGAGTTCATACCAGTTATTCTGAGTTTACCTCCTTCCTTGCTGGAAATAAGCTCTCCCCCAGTAACTCTCTCGACGTGCTGGTGTTCCTCGAGCTCTTTGAGCTTAGAGAAATCCAATAAGTCTTTGACGTCTATTGGGGCTCTTGGTACGTCCATTGTTATAGCTCCATCCTTGCTTACAGGGACCATGTATAACCCATCGTTACGGAACTCAGGGAGGTATTGCCAATCCCCATCAGGTGAGTAGTGTGTTGATGTATACTCGGGCAAATATTTCTGTATCAAAGACATCTCACTATCCCTTACTCCAAGTGCTTTCTTAACATCAACCTCTGGAGGAACGAATAAAGTAGTCCCATCCTCTAGTTTGACGGCTTTCTGCATCATGAGATTCTTAGCCTGAGTCATTAAAGCCTCCTTGCTCTGAGCTAAGTGAGGGTACTGCTGAGCTACTAATGGGATGTATTGTTTCATAACTCCAAAGGCAGTCTGTTTAAGGTACTCTTCAGCAGTATCACTGTCGAATCCCCTCACACCTATCTTAGTGTCAAATCCCATCATACCCTTTAGGGAGTTCCAGGCATTGCCTATCAACCCAGTAGTGATTATGTCAGCTCCCAGAAAGTCTGAGTAGGTTACATTGGCATACTGATTAACCTCTTGGGCTATCTTTTGTCTGCTCTTCTTCTGTCCCGCTTCAACATCTCTCCTGTAGTTTCCTAAGGCTGTTTGGAAGTCTATTCCCCTTGCTTGCTGGTTTGTCATGTAGTACATGAAGTCAGCAGAGTCTGCGTCCATTCCCTCAAGCACCATCTGGAGCATTCCTGAGTTCCCTCTCTGGGTAGCCTCAGTCATAGCCCCTATTAACTGCTTGGTAGATTCAGTAGCTTCAAGATTTACAGGAACATCAGGGTTATGGTCGAGTGCCGCAGCACGTACAACACCTATGTCCTTAGACATCACTCTTCCAGCCTCATGGTATGCCGCGGGGTTAGCACTTACTCCTGCTTTCGCCAAGTGTGCTTGAGAAATCTCTATGTTAGTCTTACCGCTCTTGGCTAACTCCTCAGTAACACTCTTAGCGCCCTTATTAGGGTTTCCTATGGGGTATGTGGGGTTATTGTAGGCTATAAGGTTTACATCTTCCTTATGGTCCTCAGCAGTATATTTAAGGTAGCTCCTATATGCCTTAGCAGCTTCTATTGGAGTCATGTCACCTTTATTTACTCTATTGTTGAGCTCATCCATAAGGTCAGTACCTCTGTTTACCCATACTCCATTATCTATGTCATACAGGAGGTTCTCTACCTCAAAGCGTGACTGGAGTGTTCTGGCACCTTCTAGGCGTTTCTGGGTTTGACGGTAAGCATCAGCCATTCTCTGTCTATCCTTGACGTCGAAATGGTCATGTACCTCTGGGTCCCTCATTGCTACCTCATACATCATGGGATCGTCGTTCTTAAGTGAAGCCATAATAGCTTCAGTCATTAACTTACCTCCCTGACCTTCCAGTCCAGCGTTACGGACTGTGGCATCCTTGATAGCGTTATAAGATTCCTGCACATTAGCCTTGTGAGACTCTATACCTATACGTCCAGCATTAAACTCAGCCTGACTTCTCATGATAACGCCTAAGCCTTGATTAGTGATTGTGTTAGCTGCTGCTACGCGCTCACCAACAATGTACTTAGCTCTAGCGTCAGTCCAGTTAGCCACTGAGGATATATCCATGTTCTCAAGCTGTACTAGGTAACGCTCTCTCTCATTTGTACCCATACGCATGATAACAGGGAGTAATTCAGCTCTACGCTTTTCCAAGTACTGCTTGAACTCATCCTTATCCATCTTGGTTATATCAGCTAAGTCATCAGCAAACTTCTGCTTAGCCTCAGCTAGTGCTACAGATCCCATAACCTCTCTGTAGCCTGATTGCTCCCACATCTTAGTTGCACCAAAGCCCTCTAGGGACCCCTCTGACTTACCTATAAGTGCATCAGACTTTCCACGCAGTCGTGCTTCTTGCTCACCATACCTTACTAGGTTTTGAGCAACTCCATTCCAATCCTCCAGCACTCCACGGAGCATACGGGACCGCCAAGAACCATCACCAGCTTGGTGTACCCTGCCGCCCATATTGCTAGGTCCAGCCAGTCTAGGCTGGGTAGCCGTGGGGTTAGACTTTACGTTAATGTTAGGTTGTTGGTAGTTTCTCTCAGTTACTATTCCGTTCCTATTGTCTGCCATTTTTTACCCCCAACATTCCTGAGCGTATCATGGAGTTTGCGTAGGTACTGGCGAACGAAGATATACCAGATATAAGGGACGTTCCTATAATGCTCCCTGTGCTTGCTCCAACATACTTGAAGTCTGAAGGCATTGGCTGTCCTAGCTTAGTATTCAGAACCATCATCTCTAACTGATAGTTATAGTCCTGCTCTGCCATGTCGAGATTCTGGAATACCTGTGCTGTAGCTTCATTCGCTTTCATGTTAATGTCACCAATGATAGCTTGTGCTGAAGCCCCCATAGTTCCTGTAGCTGCTATACCTACCTTAGCGTCACCATCTGCTGCCAGTTTAGCCGCAGACACTGCCCCCCATTGCTTAGCAAACTCTTTCTTCTGCATTGCTAACTGCATCTGGACGAAGGCTGTGCTATACTTATTCTGTATTGTTATATTTTGACGTTCATTAATAATCTGATTACTTTCCTGTTCAGCCTGAGCTGCCAGCTGTTTGTAAGCTGCCTTCTTCTGGGAGTTACCTCCCAGTAAGCCCCCTAGCAAGCTAGTGGCTCCGCTTAGTATTGCTCCACCCAATATAGGGTCCATATTACCTCCTTTGGAATCGCTGTGTCATTCTCAAAACATATTCTACAGACTGAATGTTCATCTGATCTGCTGTATCAGTGTGTAGCTCTAAACGTGTTGTTCTTGCATCTGTCCTTGCTGGAAGTAAAGCAGTACTTCTGGATGATACTAGACTTGTACCTAGCTCTAAGTCAGTAGAGTCAAAGCTTAATACAGGCACCGGTCCTCCGAAGTTTCCTGATCTTCCGTCAGACATATTAAGTTTATACGCCCCAGAATCAGTTGTATTAATCATGAATCTAAGAGCTGTTATTTTCCCTGCGTATATAGGATTCTCGCTTTCATCCACCATGATAGGCGGTGTAAGCATTACGCTTGATTTAAAAGGTATCCCTATGGTAGCGTCCCCATCGGGATGTGATATATCTGTAATTAAATTACCAGAATCATACGTTGTCTTTATAAGTTCCCCTATTGAGTCCCCTGAGCCTACAACAGCTATAATGTTATCCTTAATGTCTGCATCAAACGATAGCCAATCTGCTGGGACTGCTATAGTGTTATTAGAGTAAGATACTGTTGTCTGGTTATCTAAGTGAGTAATGTATTCCCCACCAACCCCAAGAACACCCTGTCTAGGGTCCATTGTCCCTATTAATATTTTACCGTCCTTAACAAACAGTAATGTTACAACATCAAGTGTAAAGTATGCCTGGGCTACTTCATAAGGGAATGTCCATTGGTGCCAAGCCTGCTGTACCTTCTCATCACCCTCCCAGTGATACTCATGAACTATAAGAGTGTTCTTGTCACCACTTGGGGCAAACAGGGCAATACTTGCAGTACTAGAGCTTACAGAGAATCTGCATCGTCCCCCGAAGTACCTAGGAAGGTGTGGGGTTACATCTAATGACGTGTACTGTGAATCAGTATATGAACTTGGTACCATCTCCATAATACCGAAGAAGCTCTGACTCCTTGGCTTAGAATACATTATGGTTCTTCCTACAATTATAGGAGATGATGTAGTGTCCACGGCAAACCCACTTGTGGGAACTACCGTGGCAGTTGCTGGGGTTACTCCTGTATTCCCAGAGGGCAACACTGCCTGGTGTGAATTACTGAATAATATAAGGTCTTTCTGGAATGGTAAGCACCACTCATAAGCTGCTGAGCTATTAGCATTGCTTCCCACCTCTATAGGATCAGAATTAACTACAGAGCTTACTGTGCTTCTGTAGAAGTTACGGGGTTTGTTAGAGGCACTCAGGGACACCATAGGACCACTTAGGATAACGAATCTTCCCTGGTATGTACCTATCCCTGTTAATCCATAGGTTGCCCATTCATGCGTGGGGTTTGTTGTCTCATCCCCAGCAAACCTTCCTACAAAGTTACTTGTATTTAATGCCCATGCTGATCCTGTCCAATATAGACTTATAGGGCAGTTAGTAATTGCAGTAGGCCCTCCATACTCCCCTACTTCTACCCATTCCCCAGAGCTCTTGACATAACGGTAGTAGTGTATAAAATCCCCAGCTCCTACTCTACAGTTATATCCGTCACCCTCATCTGGTAGTCTTGCTGGTAGTTCTCCAACATCCAGTACAGCACTAGCCTTTGATGCTATTAGGTAGTTCTTTCCTGTTGATGAATTAACAACTATACCATCATCATTCTCTATGTAAACATAAGGTCCATCTATATAAACGTTTCCATTAAGGTGTGCGTCAGTGCTTTCGATCCCTTGCTTTATCTGGTCAGCTATATACTCTGGGGTCGCTTTAGCCGCATCACCCACCCCTGTGCCATCCGGGGTAGTATAGGTAACTGTGTAAGGTAGTTTACCAACCCTGTTTATGGATACACTATAGTCCTTAGAGAATGCTCCGGCTAGTACATAAAAGAACCCAGTGTGCTTTGGATTTAATCCATCATTGGAGTTTGTTGCTGATGGTGTCTTCTCCAGGTTCGCTATAAATAATTCATTGCCTACTGGGGCTACCCTTATGTTATAAGGATCCGTAGCTTTAAGATAATTATTCTGTAATGGTGAGCCAGATTCCTCTGTCCAGTCTATGTCGTATATGGACACCCTCCCATCAGTGGTGTTTACTATAACGTGAATCTCAGCTCCTGCTACATCCATAAAGAAAGCCTTTATGTTATCTGTAGTAGCGTTGTTATTGGTCTTTACCCCAACATATTCAAATCCCTGTCTGCGTCTTAGGTTTGTCATTGGGTCTGACTGCATATTTAGTTGAGCAGTTACTTGACCAGGTAAACGGGACTCTGGGGGTTGCTGGGATACCCCTTGTAATAAACTTTTATAAGCAGTCTCAAATAAAGCCATATTTATCTCCTAGGGGTTACTTAAATGTTACTCAAATGTCTGGTTATTTGTCTCCATATTCTTTGCTGTTTAGTAGAGAACTGTCTTTGTCTAGTATGCTCAGACGACAGCTCACGGTAAGCACGTGCAGCCATTTCTCGCCATGCTTCAAGATCATCATTAACACCAATATCAGTAGCCGAAGTTTCTACTAGTGTCTGGAGTGATACGTAGTGTGAAGCAGTCTCAGGCATATCTATAAAATCTAAATCAGTTACTACCCAAGCCTTGACTGGTTTATCGAATACGTCAGTCTGCTTTGAAACATTGTATAAATACAGATCCCTCTTAGCTATTATGTCTCTGGTGCCTAGGGGAGTTAAACGCATAACGTCAGTTCCTACGGCAATTTTACCGTAGGGTCCTGGGGTAAACTCCCAGTCATAACTGTTATACCACCACCCTTGCATGTTTACTTCTTTCCTTACTCTTTCCAGTATCGGGAGTATGATAGCTACTGTAGGATGAGGAACTGTAATAGATGTTACAGGTCTTTCTCCGAGTTTAGGCAATATCATATTCACCGCATCTAATTCTTTCATTTCCCCTCCTAAAGTATATAGGGCCCCGAAGGGCCCCTTGTTGTGATTAATAAGTTGTAGGCATCTTGATTCCTGCGCAAGCATCACCACGACGGACACCAACAGTATACATTGTATAGCTGTCTAGTCTGTTAGCGAAGTTAGGCTTATCATTCCAGAAGTCTACAGTCATAGGTTTGGCTTCTACGGTCAACAGAGTCAACCGAGGATTGAAGATAAGCACGTCAATATTAGACAGAGCTTGCGTCAAGTTAAAAGCAGAACCTAAGTGATGATTTGTAATTGCTGTGTTCTTCGTGGGGAACCGTGGGGTCTCAATGATACGGATACCATTAACCATAGCTACACGACGCATAGCGAAGTTGTTGTAGCCTTCGTTACCCATAAACTGAACATTCATGAGTTTCTTGTGGTTCATCAATAAAGTGAATACTTCAGGACGAACTAAAGTCACAAACTCAGCTAAAGAACCGCCTAGATCACGCTTAGTGAAGTCCTCCAAGCATTGAGAATGGAAGTCAACTAGGATGTCTGCTTTCTCTTCTTTATTAGAAGGTGAAGCACCTCCCCAAGAAGAGCAGTCTTTAACAATACCGTTACTGAAGTTAGTCAAGTTAGTATCAGCCACCCAGTTAGTAGCGTGGATTAACTTGATCATGTGTGCTGTGTCGAATGATTTAGCATGTGCTACAGCATGTTCAAATGCGTAGTTCTGCTGGAAGTCTGGGGATGTCCAGTCATCTTGATAGTCAACAGCCGAAGCAACATAGCTAACAGTATCAACAGTAATGAGGAACTTCTCATTCTGGATACGTGATACATCTAATGCTTCACCTGATTTACGACCTTTAACAGCTACATTACCGATACGATCACCACGATAGGTGTTTGATTGATTCTGAGTGCTCTTGAAGTTAGTCAAACCAGAGCTGCGGAACAAAGAGTCTACAGCGAAAGATTGGTCGATTAACTTCTCATACATTTCTATATGTAGGTCTCTATCGGCATCTGGCCCACCCCAGTGCGTACGACTTAAGACCGAACCTGCCTCAGCGTAAGGTGCTGAGCCATTACCATAACTTGTATTTGCCATTTTTTATAAATCTCCTTTAAATATAAATATAGTTGTGTTATAAGCCAGCTTGAATACCTAGTTTTCTCTGGCGTATCAGTTCATCTCGTTTTTGAGCGAAGTCTCTGCTAAACATATTCAAACCTCTAATAGCTTTATCAAAGTCTGCCTCACTCATCCCCTGGGGTGCTTGGGATACAGGGGAGCTACGTAAGCCCTCCTTCACCACTGGGGCAAACCCAGAATTATTATTGAAATTAACTACCATTCTGGTAGCCGCTCTTATTAGTTTCTCGTTTTGTGAATCAATCATGTTAGCAACAGTAATGCGTAGCTCCTCTGGGGCCTTAGCATTAAAGATATTAACAGCTTGATACCACTCTCTCTCTCCACCAGCTTCAGCATAAACGGATTGCTCGAATCTCTGAGCTTGCAATACCACTCCATCAACAATCCCTTTAGCCATAGCTATTAAGTCCTCAGCATTCTCCCCGCCTATCTCTCTAAGGTATGCTGAGTCTATTAATCTACTATCTGCGTATCTGATAGCATTTCCTAGTGCTCTATCGAGGTCTGCTCCCTTAGCAACATTGCGGAACATGAGAGCCATGCTCTTTACGATAGGGTCACTTATCTGGTCTATGTCCTCAGCTTTTACTGTATAATCATAAGTTGGACCTTCATGTCTCTCAGGAATAGGGTTTCTGACTGCTCCCTCGTCGATTTTAGCGACTTTCTCCTCCCTAGGTATACTATCCCCTTCCCCAGAATTTTTAGGGGCTAAATTCTCTGAGGGAGCTGTTCTTGGTCTAAACAAAGCTGCTCTCTGCTCTGCCTGGGCATTAGCCGTCTCAGATATAGCATTTACGTCCCACCCTGGGGTCTGACCTACAAACATATCTGGTACAGGAATGCTCGTTGGGGTACCTGTCACCTTAGGAGCTGCTTGTACCTGTGGTGCTTCCGCTTCCGGACTTTGTGCTGAGCTTTCTTTAGTTGCCATATATCCTCCTTAGTTACTGTATAGTGTTAATAGTATTAGCTGAATCAGCCATTGTTTGTGCTTCTATCATTCCCATTTGTGCTTGTTGTGCCTGTGCTTGTGCCTCCCTTCTTTGTTTGAGCTCCTCTGGAGTAAAGAACACTGTGTCTGGATCAATACTTCTTCCTGCGAATACAAGGTCCACTATTCTCTGCGGGTCAAGCCTATCATCCACCTGTACTATAGGAATAATTCCTGCTAGTTCCTGGGACGCCATTAATAAGTTCTGTACATCTGAGCTTCTCCCTAGTGCTGGAATACCAACTGTAATATCAGGTGTAAGCTCCCCTGTAAGCACTCCTATACCTGCCTCTGGGCTTATCTCAGATAACAGTATGTGCGCTAATGGGAATTGTATTCCTCCTGACAGGGTACTATAGACGCCCCCTAGAGCTGTTTCAGCTTCCTGGGCTTGCATTTGAATCTCTGTAGCAGTAGTTCTCTCTGAATCCCTAGCCTCTGCTTGATACATGAACGCTCTGTTAAGACTCATAGTAAGCTCTGCAATCATTGCATTAACTATCTGGAGCTTCTGTGAGTCCCCAGCTTCATGTACCTGAATTGCTGCGGGGTCCCCTGGAACCCATGCTCCTGGTTGCGCGGTAGCGATGTCATCGATGTCCGCGCCACTCCCTGGAGCTACTAGATGAATGATCCTCATAGCTTCTACTGCATACAGGGTGGCTTGCTCAGATAGTGCTGATAGCTTAGCAAAGCCCCCTGCGTAGTCCTCAATCATTCCTCTAGCGTAATGCTCTCCTGGTACAAGGTTCCATGTAGGGAACAGGAATGGACAGATATTCTTGGGGTACCATGAGGGCTCCCCTATTGGTACGTCGTCTAGTTCCTGCGTAACTACATAGCCTTCTACTTCACCCTTGTAAGTCCTATGTATCCTCGTGTACTTCTTAACAGCAGTATCTGGAGCTACATTCCCTGGTTTATTCAATAGTACCTTGACATCTTCTGGTAATCCATCGTATGATAAGAACTCTCGTATGATACAATCGAGGACCGTACCTGTGCCGTCACGAAGTATAGAAAAATGCTGTAGTCCATAAGTAGTTAATGTAGCTCTCTCGGAGTCCCTGAATACTACTGCGTTACCCGTCACTATTAGATGCTTAAGGGCTGCTATTAGCGCTGCGTAACCACCATTTAGGAACAGTCTTCGGTTTGCCATCATCTCCATCTGAGCAAAGGCTTTTGCTACTTCCTCTTTTGTTGTGCCTGTTATTCTGGAGAACTCCTCGATACCACTTGATGCTTGAGCTTTGAAGAAGGGATATTGTACTGGGAAGAGTAGTTTTACTAATTTTGTTGCTAGGTTGTTTACTAGAAGTCCACCTGTTTCTTGGAAGTCCTTTGTTAAAGGGTTACTCCCAGAGTGTGCATATAGTGGATCACTCATCAAGTAAGGGAATGTCCACCTAGCATATTCCTTACACTTAGTTATTACACTACTGTCTCTATACTTATTAAATAGACTTTCATAAGCCATACATACTCCTCCTTAAACATTGATTCCTAACGACGTGGATAACGGTCTCCTCTTTTGTTTCCCTGGTCCTTGTGATTCTGTGTCTCCTTGAACAATATTAACCCCCATTATCTCTTTTCTGTTTATCTCTTCTGCGGGCTTAGACTGTACAGCATTGCGGTTTTGGAATGAATTTGGACCTGACGACACACTTAAACCTACAGCAGAGCTTAAACCCCTAGCATTATCAGCTCTTATGCGAGCTGCGTCTGCTAATGCCTTAGCTCTAGCAGCATTATCTGCCGCTGCTTGAGCGGCTTCTTGGGACTTCCTGACACGCTCCTGGGCTGCTGCTTCCTTCTCCCGCATCATACGTTCAGCTTCAGCTTGTTGCCTTTGTTGTTCCGCAAGAATATCCCTCTGTTTCCGCAGCATTGAATCACTGTCAGCCCCAGCACTTACACGGGCATTCCAAGCGTTACTTAGTTCTTTGGTCAATAGAGGTAGCGTAGCTACGATTAACTCATCTCCTAGGGCTCTACCTTGACTTAGAAAACTAGAAGTGTAGAAGAAGAAGGCATCTGAATTTCCCCCGAATACGTCCCTTACATTATCTACGTTGTAATCCCACATATTAAGGGCTCCCTCGAAGCCCCCGTAACCCTCGGAGCCAGGTGTGCTCATGTGTTCCCTTATTACATTTAGACTGTTATTAAGGGCATTATTCTTATAGGCGTCCAATTTTGTGTTATAAGCATCTGTAAAAGCCTGAGATTGTGCCTGATTCTTGAATTTTAGGTTACTAGGATTTGGAGTCTGACTAGCAGTTGTAAACGTCTTAGTTACGTAGTCAGATACCTGCTTATTTATCATATCGTCTAATGTACCCCCTTGTAGCACATTATCCGTGAATATTTTTGATATGTCTGCACCGGATGTGCCTATAGGAACCTTTCCTAAGGGGTTATTAATCATAGCATTAGAACCACTAATTACAGGTATTCTACCAGTGCTACGCTCGAAGTTAGTAAAGAATCTGGCAATATTTAAGGGATCAAATGACTCTGGGAAGTAATTTATAAGGGTCTTTGCGCGTGACATAACCCCTCCTTATATATTAATGCCTAGCGTGCTGCTTAGATTCTGTTCTTTGCGTTTGCGCTTAGGTTGTAACAAGTCATCCCCACCTGTAGTAGCCTGCTCAGAGAATCTCTCCTCACCTTCTCCTTCAACAATCTGAGCTACTCTTGAGTTTGCTAGGTTAGCCATCTGATTCTCTTCTGCTACTCTACGGCTTTCTGCTGCTGCTTGTGCAGCTTCCTCTTGCAATCTCCTACGCTCATCTTCACTAGTGGCAGCGTTTATGGCGTCAATATAACGCTGGTCCATCTGGGCTTGCCTATCAGCAAACTGAGACTGCTGCAACATGAAATTCTGTTGTAGCTGGGCTGCCTGTCTGTTAGCTCGTTCTATAGCAGCCTGTGAAGCTGCCTGAGACTGCTGAATAGCTGCCTTATACTTACCTGTACCTCCTCCAAATAAAAAACTCATAATTCCTCCTATAATTTTATATAACGTGTTTGGTAAACCCAAGGTTTAACTCTGTGAGTAAACCCTAGTATTTTAAAATTGTTTTCCTTGGCTATCCTGACAGCCTCACGGAATAACTTACCTCCTATTCCTCCTTTACGGTGCTCTGGGAGTACATAGAAAGATACTATACTAGCTATGTCTCCACAGTGTATGTCGTAGTCCTGAGTAACCCCAAGGGCTCCCAGCATCTCATCTCCTCTTGTGTATATAACCTCCCAAGCATCTAGTTGTCTCCAATACAATCTTTGGGAGAATATATACTCCTCCTTAGGATTTACTTGTAATTCCTCACACTCGTCCCAAGCACTCTCTAGTAAGCTGAATATAACTGAGGGATTCCCTGTAGATTTATACTGTATTACTATCTTATCCTCTACGTCCATTTAAACGCTCCCTAATGAATTGTACAACACTACGTTGCCCAAAGTAGAATCTAAGCTCTGCCTCTGAATGTGCTGAACCTAAAACACGCTCTGGAAACATCTGTTCTAATAATTCTAACTGGTCCCTTGTAAATATAACTTTTTGCGGTTCGTTACTCATATACCTCCCTAACAAAAGAAATAAGGTGAATCAAGCACCTCTCGTATATCTAAACTTCCTTTCTCTGGATAATCTATAGTCGCCCCTATTTCCTCCCTAAAGTTCTCAGCTATAGGCATTGAGTAGAGCTCTACAAAAGCTTCCCTTAACTCCCTCTGGAGTGTATCTACATCACAAGGGTGAGTGCCAAAACTATCGTGAATACATTGCATCTGTAGACCTTTCCTTCTCATTCTTTCTGCTGTCATAAGCAAGTGAGATGCATCCAATGAATGAACGAAGTTAGGGGATATTGCATTTGCTACTCTTGCTTTACTCACTCCTTCTCCATAGGTCCTTACAGTAACTAAGTTCATTCCTAGTAGGTTAAGTCTTACCCTAGTGTCTTTGTAAGTCTGGTAGTCATTGTGTACCTTGAATCCTGTTGGAGTAGTCCATACTAACCCATGAGAACCACACACCTCCTTGGCACATTCTTTAAGCCAAGCCATACCATGTACAGCAGAAGGTACAGCCACTTCTAGTGAAGCAAACAACTTTTTAGCTATATATGACCTGTATATCATTGGTGAGTAATCAGGTGGATAATCCATTCCTTTTTCTGCCAGTACGTCCTTAAGACCCTCCCCAACATACCCCTGGGCACTGTGGAGTGTGGCGGAATACACTTGGGTCATTATTGGTCTTTTAGCCATACTCCTAGATATACCAGCGCTATAAGCAAAGTTTGCTAAGTGTCTAGTCTTTTCATCTGAGCTATTTAAATCCTCCTTTATTTTTTCCATAGCTGCGTTAGCTATGAAGGTGTATATATCTGACTTTCCACCAGTACCTCTATACCTAAGGTTTACTAGATCAGCGGCTACAGGGTCCCTAAATAACGCTGCAAAGTGTTGGTGGCCTGAACAAGTAGCATCTACTCTTACCGGTATTCCTGTAACATAGCTTTCAGGATCCCTACTATCAAGAGCGTTAAGAAGCTGAACACAAGAGCTATACATGCAAAAGGGATTATCACCCCAAACCTCAGGATAGTCCCAAGGAGTTTTAATAGCTCGTCTAATATCACTAATATGATCCTCAGTCCACTTGACACGATCATCATAACTCTCCTTATCATAACCATAATCATTTGCTATAGCGACCTTTAACCAATATAGTCCCCTCTTACCTAAAGGTTTCTTCTCGTGGAAGTGTAGAACAGCTTTCTCTATATCCTCCCCCTGGACATTTGGTTTACCCCTGTAGTACATGCGACCTCTAAAGTCATAGAATACAGGATACCAGATAGGACCTGGTTTGTTACTGCTCCTTAGGTACTCAGATATAATCCTGTTGCGTACCTTCCATTCCTTTATTACCAGAGAGCGATAATCAGATATTTCATGTGCCCACTTATAATACACTTCCATTTCCTCCTCAGAGGCATTCTTGCGGGACCATGTTTCATGCAGAGGGAACTCAGGGGCTATTGGCTGGCTTCTCCGCGGTATCCCCATGCAGTTAATATCTAGTTTCCAAGACTCAACGATAGCCTGTTTCGTTACTTGGTCTATTTCTAAGGGTATTGACTGTATCCAATTAGCGTGATCAAACACTCTAGGCATTACTTTAGGTGTAAATTCATTAAATATGTCTCCTATAGTACTTTTTCTTAATTTCTTAGCAGGTATTAATAAATAAATTCCTTTGCGCCTATTTGTTAAATACCCTCCTCCTTTTATTGAGTCCCATTCATCAGGTGGACAAACCATAGCAGTATCTTGTTTGTCGATTATCTTTGCTACGTCATCCTCCTCGTAAGTTAGGAAATAATCGACTATATAGTCTGGTAACTTAACCTTACTTGAATATCCTCCCCTATATATTACCTCTAGGAAGCCTACCTCGTGCAGTGCATTTAGTAAGTACTTACCTATGTGAGAGAATGATTTGTTATCCATTGATATTAGAGGATTATCTAGCAGGTCCCCGAAGTGGGACCTATACCAAGGTACCACAAATCCCTGAATCCTATCTGGGTCGTTATATGCTTTAGCCCTAACTTGAGACTCCAAATGCCTAGCATACACTGGAGAGCTGTTCCCTAGGTCCTTATATACGGCTTCAACAACTACTGCTTTACCTAGTGACGCACTTAGTTTAACAGCTCCTGTTGAATAGCCATCTCTCATGCATACTCTTATAGACTCCTTTAATGCTATTAAGGCTAATTGATCTGCATCAAGTTTCCGTAACCATGGGAAGTACACTGAGTTACTGTAAGGTCTGTCTAGCACTCCCTGGAGTATAGAGGACAAACTAGGTAATGTGGCTAGTATCATATTTTTTACCTTAGGGGCTTCAACCATACCTTTGTTTGTCCACTCAACATACTTTTCCAGAGCTCTTCTTTGTGCTAGTACGTCAGACTCTATTTCACTCTGGTGTTGCCTCTCCCTTAGCTTACCGTAATACATAGTTGTATTCTACAGATATTTCGTGGGCTATCTCATCAGCCATCTTTGGGTTCTCCTCCTCAAGAAATTTAAGCCTGCATCTAGCCTCTCCAAAGTTCCCTGTTTCACAACACACAGCTATTCTGTCGTACCATTCATCATATACGGCATTGTTGTTTTCAAGCTCAGTTCCAAACGCAAATTTACTCATGGTTTTCTCCTAGGTTAAATTATGGGTTAAACTATAGATTATAATAATTAACTGTAGCTATTATAAAGACTATAAGTAGTACAGCATTGAAAGTAAACCTCACCAAGAATGAGCTAACTTTAGCTGAAGCTATCTCTATCCTGTCTAGCCTGTCGTTCTCTTCAGCTAGTCTAATAAGTTCTGCTCTTCTTAATGCTGCTTCTCTTCTCTTGCTCATCTTAGCTCCTTAGAATAAAGTGAATACTAGAAAAACTACTAACATTACTACTGGAGATATTATAGCACCAGTTAATAAACATTTCAACATTATTAGTACTTCGTTATCATTCATTCTCATCCTCCAGTGAAGTTAATAATAAATCTAGTGCTATTAAAACAGAACACGCCATGTGTGTCAAGTGTAATCTTCTACTTTCTTCATCTATTGTTAGAAGGTCATCTCCCAGCTTCATGTAATGCCTCATAGCAGCTGCTAGGTACCTCTCAGGTGGGTCTCCTCTCCATCCTGCTTTATCGTATCCATGCTCCTTAACTGCCCAGTCAAGCACATAGCATACTGATTCAAATGCTTTCGGAAGGTAACGCATCATGTCCATGTTTACTTTCCCGTTGTCCCTTTTCCCCATAGAACCCCTCCTTAGCGATAATATAGTCTTTGATCCAGTCACTTCTCACAATATCGTCAACATTAAACCAAATTATATTAGTGTCCTCGATACGCTTCAACACTCCTATAAGAACATCCCAGCCACTCTTGTATCCTAAGTCATTCTGGTTTCTGTCTCCAACAACTATAACCTTACTATTTACTCCAGTTCTTGTCAATACTGTATCCACTTCCTGGAACGTCATATCTTGAGCTTCGTCGATAATTATAACACCCTCGTCTATTGTAGTACCCCTAAGGAACGAAGTAGACATAAACTCAACAAGTCCCTTTTCCTTGAGTCTGTCGTATGCTTGAGGCTCATTAAACAGGAATGTTGCCAAGTCTCTGTAGGGTCTTTCATAAACCTCCATCTTCTCATCCTTATCCCCTGGCAAGAACCCTATATCCCTAGATGGTACAGCCGACCGCACTATGACTATCTTTCTTCTAGGTCCTCTGCGTCTATTCTCGTAAACATCTTTTAACGCAGTGTAGAATGCCATCAAGGTTTTACCTGTTCCTGCTACACCTGCCAGTACACTACAGGTATAGTTATTGTAGTTATGCAGGAAGATTCCTTGATTCTTTGTCATTGGTTCTAGCTGTCTTAATGTGAGATTCATATATACTCCTTATTTTTTATATTTACTTCTTATATTTACCGCTTAAATAATCTTAGCATTCCTATTAGTACTAGAAAGATGCTAGAAGGCTCAGGAACTTCATTACTGCTATTAACACTAGGAACAGTGCCGGAATTTCCACCAGTCTTATCAAGGTGTTCTCCATGTCCTCCTGTTGAATCTCCTCCTCCTTGGACAACTCTGTTATTGTCTTGTACTTCTTTTCGTTTTCCATCACCTCCTCCTGTAACGTACGGCGTGACAATACCTGCTCCATAAAATCCTCTGGAAGCCCTAAGAACGCTCATGTATGCTTTTTCATCTCCACCTGGTACTGTTATATACCCTAGGGGATTTAGAGCGCTAAAATCGAATCCTGGTGACTCTTGTAGTATAGTTTCCTCAATCTCAGGCACCTCTGGTTTTCTGCCCGGGATTACTGGAGTATCCGGTGATAGCTTGTCGTGAGCTATGAAGTCCTCTAACCACTCCTGGGTTTCCTTGTCAAGTGCAACATCACTCCACGTAGGTTCATCATCTACTCCTCTTATATCGGCAGTGCTTGGAGCTTCTTTAATAGTTCTTGTAACATTGTTGTAGAAGTCCTTAATTGAATCGTAATGAGTCCCAGAGAACATAAGTATAGCTATTAAGAATCCCAAACCTAGCTTGTATTCAGTATCTTCGCTGAAGTATTGCATTGTAAACTCCTATGTATTATTAAAACGGTTTAAGTATACTACAGCACTTTTCAGAATGTCAACACTTTCTCTAGCTTGTCCTATCATTATATTACACCGTCTACACAACAGCCCTCTTACTTTATTATCTGAGTGTGAATGGTCCACGTGTAAACGATCTTCCTTTCTATGGGCTTCTCCGCATATTATACATCTGTTCTTTTGGGAGTCAAGCATTTCCTTATATTCTTCAAGGGATAACCCATAACGTCTCTCTAAGTCATAGGCTCTCCTTTTCATTCTTTTTGCGTCCATACTGTCTCTTCCTATGTTCCCTTACGCGCTCCTTAGCTTTTCTTTCAGCTTTACGTTTAGCCAGTCGTAACCTCTCTGCTCTATTAGCTTCTTCTGGGGTTTGATGATAAGGATAATAAACATCATAGGGCTCCTTCTCTAAGTAGTCTGCTAGCCGTCTTAGGTAAGCTATAAGCTCCTCCTCATTATTTTTACCAACACCTCCCCACGTTTCTACGGCTCTCCTTACTTTACCCTCACAAGCATTAGCTGATCTTGATAAGGCACCACGTATAAACCCAGTCTCATGGTGGTGATCAAGCACTACAGCACGGGGTGTTGTAAAGTCTAAAGGTTCCAAGCTCAACGGGCAGATACCACCCTGGTCGTTAGCTAACTTCCTAGCGAAGGTCCTCATCTGGCTCCTCGGTAACTTCCTCGGCATCTCCCTCCTCCATGTAGCATTGTTCGCAGTCTCTTATAAAAGACTTGTTACTCTTTGATAATTTAAGCTCATCTAAATAAGCCAATACGTGATCCTCTGGGTATCTCAGCATCCATAGAAGATAAGCTTCTGCTAAATAGTTTTGGTCTATTTCTCTGTAGCAGTCTATAACTTTATTAGCCATAGTTGACTCATCCTTAATGTCACCAATTATGCTTAGGGTGGTAGATACTCCGCATAGTTTACCTTGGTAATTATCTAACCCTCTTATGTTGTCTGCGGAGTCACCAGTTAAACACTGAGCATGAAAGAAAGCCCTACCATGACCTCTTAAACGCTTCTTGCCACTATCTGAGTAGTCAACATAAATACTTCCTAAACCGTCTTTAGCTTCTAGTACTACCCCAGTATCCCTGTCATAGTAACCATAAGGGGTCATCCTTAAATCCTTATCTTCGCTTGCCAGTACGCCGTCCTCTTTAAAACTATATGAGTCAATCATACAGCCATCGTCAGCTTCTACTTCGTGATGCATTGTGACGGAAAACTCTGGTAGCCAGTTATCCTCTAAGGTCATAGCTTCTCTTAAGGGTTCTAATAAATGTGGCTTGTCTTTACCTGTTCTGGTACCTTGATATGGCTTGAAGGATTTGATCCTGAATCTACCGTTCTTTACAGAGTCTCTGTGGGTTAGATGTGCCCTACAAAACTCTGATTTAGTCAGGAACATAATTTGTAGGATTTCAGTCTGTACTTTTTGGATTGCTGTTTGGAGTCTTTCGGATGCTGCTGAAGCTCTGTAGAGTGCTCCGTCAGCATCAAGGATCAGTACCCTTCCTGATACTGAATCCTCGAACTGACTCCTCAAGGAATCCAAGTTAATTCCTTTGAGGTTCATTGTAAACTCCTAGTAAAGTTCTAGCATGCTTTCTGGGTATACGTAGGGTGCGTCGAAGTCGTAAGGATATACAGCCTCAACATCCACTACCAGTTTATATTCCCATTCCTTACCATTGAAGTTACAGTCTGCCACAAATGAGGGGGTTTGTGTACCTAAGATATATACCTCATCACCTACGTCAAACTTACGTACAGGCAATTCAACTTCTGTTGTGCATCCCTTAAATAACCAATCAAAAAACATATAATCTCCTTTTATTAATAATTTTAATTACATACATGCTTCGCACTGACCTAGTTCCTGATTAGTGCTAACTCCGGCTCTTGAATATACATAATATAGGGAAAGTATATTCTCGTCAAGCACAGCTTTCTTATGTACCTCAGAGATATACTCAGCATTTGCCCTACCATCAAAGAACAGATTTAAACTCTGTCCTTGATCAACATATTTCTGACGGGCAGAAGCATAATCCACTATTACATTTTGATCTATTTCAAATGCAGTCTTAAATACTTTCTTTTCCTCGTCATTCATCCAGGACACGTTCTGTACACTTCCGAAGTTGTCATTCACCTCCTTAATTTTATCTTCCATGTTTAACCCTTTGGATTTTAGGAACTCCCAGAATGCTGGTGTTATACGTCTTACGTCACCGGCTGGCGTCCGTTGAGTATACACCATAGCAGGATCAGGATTAATTCCTTCAGAAATTCCTCCCATGATTAAGCTAGTACTTTTTGTTGGAGCAATAGCCAATCTGTGAGTATTCCTTAGTCCGTTTAAGCACCATTTAGGAGAACCTAAATCATGAGCCATATCTAAAGATGCCTTAGATGACTGCTCTTCCATTAACATTAATATCTCTTTATTAATGAATCTAGCCTGCAAGCTCTCGAATGGAATCATCTTCTGTTGGAAATATGTATGTAGTCCACACAATCCTAAGCCTAATGCTCTAGCATTTATTGTGAAATTACGGGCTTTAGATAGCTCTGGGATTCCCTCGGATAGCTTAATGAAATCACTGGCAACACAATCTAGGAATACAGTAGCCCAATACACTGCATCTGTGTCTTTCCATTCATCATACTTAGCTGCATTCATTGAGGACAGAACACAAGTATATGTGTAGTCGTTATTGCTTGGAAGCATAATCTCAGTACACTGCCCAGTTAATATTCCATTGAATACCCCCATATGTCTTTTTGGTTCAGTAAAACAATAGGTTGCATCTCTTCGACCTTCCCAGAGAACACTATCAACTTTAACGAACCCTCTGGCATCTCTGTTGGGAATATGATTTGTTAGTTTAAGTCTATGGGTGATGAGTCCTAATTCCTGAAGTTGTACTATGCCCATTCCAGAAATAAGGAGTCTTTTCAGACTCTTACATTGATACTCCCCATTTTCTCCCGTCCCATCATTCTTAGGAAGACTGTATATACCAGCATCTCTAAAATGCACTACTTTCGACTGTACCCCAACTGTTTGAAGCATGAGTTGAACAGCCTCTAAGAAGCCTTCTTTCCCAGAAACCACTTGGAGTGACTGGGAAGGGCCGTTCCTCAACACGCACCCGTCACTATCGAGTAGCCCACTGAACCACCGAATACGAGATGACACAGTGTAATTTGCATTGGGAACAAAGTACTTATGTTTTAAATTATCAAGATAAAAATATTCTCTATCCTGATCATCCTGAACATAATATTGTATTTTATCTCGGAATAAACCCCTCAAGTTTCTTTTCTCACCATACAAATATATTCTATGTCTTCCGTCTATACAACATCCATCCCCAGTGTAAAACCCGTTTTCATATGCGCGAGGTAATTCCTCGTTCCCAGGAATGACTGGGGTTTCCAGTTTAATCAGTTTATCCCCAGGTTGTAAGTCACACGCCCTTACTTCTGTAATTTTACCGGCCCTAAATCCTCCTTCCATAATATAAAACTTATGGTAAGGTGTACAAGTGAGGGAGAAGCCGGAAGATGTGTTAACAGTGATAAGTTCTTGATTCTCTCCGGTCTTGGTAATTTTAACATTAGACCATTCTCCTCCATTCCAGACATCAACAAACTGACCTTCCAGGTCAGAAATGATTTGATGCCCTTCTCTTGTAAGGATAAGAGTTTCTGGAGCTACACACAACTGGCTGGCTTTGATCTCCAATCCAGCTTGTCTCATACCTTCTGGCAATCTTCTATTTGCTTTATCTGGGAAAAATAAATATCCCCTACCAGTAGTCATTCTAGTATTTAATATCTTCCTGTATCTACGAATAGCCTCATCATCACCATTCTTTAATGCTTCAATATCATTGTCATAGATACACCATCCTATATTCTTATCGCTAGGATGAGATAGTAAACCATCGCATACCTCATCAAAATCACCGTGCATCATAGGAAGATATGCAGCAAATGCTCCACGTCTATTAGCCCCCTGAGCAACGTCACGCATATCTCGGATAAATCCCTCAATCAATGGCTGTACACCAGAGGCAGTACCAGTCTTGCATTTAGCTCCACGAGGTCTTACATCTCCCATATATCCTGAGGTGCCAAATCCATTCTTAGTTAGTACAGCTGTTTCAAGTCGTGCCTTGTAGAATCCAGAGATGCTGTCATCAATATATAATCCAGAGCAACTAACTGGCATTCCTCGACTAGGATTACCCATATTAGACAATACTGGAGTAGATGGACTAAGCCATCCGTACCATAGAAGGCTAAAGAATTTTTTAGAGCATTCATCTTTATACCAATATAAAGGTGCATACTCTGCCGCTTTATCTGCTATAGCCTTATACTGTTCATAGGGAGTTTTTGCCCACAAGTATTTAGACTTAAATAATTGCCATCCTGCTGTTGTAAACCATTCGGGCAACAGTCCTTTAGCTTGCAGGTCTTTTCTCTCGCTTCCCAACTCATCGTATATACTCATGCGTCCTCCTTAGAAACTAAACATGTCATCATTCCATCTTCTTAAATACTCATTGTTGGTAGTGATAAAGAAGTCCGCCATCTTGTATCCATTGGCGTTATCGTAAAACCATTTGCCAATAGGACCAGCGTCAGCCTCTTCATTCTCTAACCCCAACAATCCTAACACATAATCTACACGATGTAAAACAAATTGTTTAAGTTCCTCTTCTGCGATCCCTTCTATAGGTCCCTTGTTAAAAATCATACTTATTATCTGGTCCTCTATGTATACCACCTCCCTAGCTATATCAGATATAATAGACTGTCCTAGCTTGTCTAGTGGATTGTCTTTACACAGTTCCCTGAATGTCCAAGCGGCTGCCTGGCAATGAAGATTCTCATCACGCATTGAGAAGTTAATTCCACTTACAGTGTTTACAAGTTTGTTTTTACCGTTAGCCTGGAAATGCTTTATAAAAGCAAAACTTGAGAACAACACGGCACCCTCAAGGAATGCAAAAGCTGCTAGATATAACTGATCGTCCTTGTGATTTAACATTTGGTTTATGAAGCTCATTCTAGCACTGAGTATTGTATCCTCCTTGTAGGATGTGTAAAACTCTGGATCAGATACACTAAGTAAGTCATTGATTTTGCTGTAAAAGGGCTTATGTACTGCTAACTCAATGGCTCCAAACATAGCCGCCATTGCCTGTAATTCATGCCTTTTGAATGTCCTGGAGTATCTTCCTAACCAAGCATCCTCACCGATAATTTGTTCATACAACGTAAACAGCTTTAATACAGTCTTGATTCCATGCTGTTCCGTCTCGGTACACTCAGTCTTTAGGTTATGTATATCGTTTTCAACGTGCACTTCATGCGCTGGCCAGAATATACTACTCTGCTTTTCCATAAACTCTACTGCTTGCGGAAAGGCTATAGAGAAGTCTTCAACTGTTTCATATAGTTTACTCATTAGTCTATCATCCCATCTATTTTATCTAATACAGCACATATTGCTGCAACTACTACCAACAGCACTACTATAAATCCTATAGTCGCTAATACTATCATAGCCAGTTACTCCCATTCTTATCTCTAATCTCCTTGATGCGTTTCTCGTACATTTCCTCAGTAAAGCTCCAGCAAGTGTTGTTAAGTATCCAGCTCCTATATTGATCCCATCCATAGAATGGACCTGTGCCCTTACCTGGAGTAGCTATGTGTTCCGATGGACTAGCGTGTATTGGCTCATCGGATGGGAATAAACTGTCACATATCTTGCTTGCTTTCTCTAATGAAGAATCCTGCTTACGGTAGCTTACCTGGGCACATAATGACATTCCTATCATTATGGCATCTCCTACAGATTTGCACTCGGTCTTGTCTATCGTATTAAAATACTTATCCCCGCCTATGTAGTCTATATAAGGAATATGCCAAGCACCCCCTGGGAGCTCCTTAGGGGTAGCACGCTTCCTGGCTTCGTAAATAGCTATAGCTAACTCTTGTATATGGGGTTCTGCCTGATGGTGTATTCTTAAATTAAAGAAGTTGTCCCACTCAGTAGCAGTTATTATGCCTTTAACGTATGTGAAAGGCTCTACAAGCCTGCTCCATACCTGCTTATGATACCCACATCTATCAAACTCTCTAGCATACTTAAGCATGGTAGTTCCAGCTTCCATCCAGTATTCCTCTGGCGAATACCCTCGGAAATCCCTGTCAGCTTCCAATGGAGCATTATGCTCCCCATAACCCTGCATACCCTTTTGCTTTGGAGTGAACTTAGGTACGAACATATCTCCCTTCACTTTCTCTTCTAATGCTGTGAAGGGGATTGCTCTACCACTTTCGGCGTTCTTTGATATTGCTCTATGAGTGTTTAGCTCTGC
>WBZO01001525.1_pt1 | contig 35522 bp, 32 predicted proteins | sample 5204261 | NCBI WGS metagenome assembly WBZO01 (sample SAMN12412400, study PRJNA552823) | activated sludge metagenome | isolation source: activated sludge from anammox sidestream of wastewater treatment plant... | place: USA: North Carolina | collected 2017-09
CCAGTCAATCGCCTCTGCCCGGGTCGCGCATACATGCAGATTATCAGGGCCGAAGCCCGCCGCCGTGACCCCTTCGACGATCGGGCGGGTCTGCTCGATGCCCACCAGGATGATATCCGTCGCCACCCCGGCCGCTGCTTCGCCCAGCCTGCGATTCTCCTGCTCCTGGAGGGGGCCAAGCTCCACCATGCCGGGTGTAATGAGGATTCGCCGCCCGTCCCGGTGCAGGCCGAGCACGTGCAGCGCGCTCAGCGCGCCAACCGGATTGGCGCTGTAAGCGTCATCCAGCACCACCAGCCCGCCCGGCTGAATTTTACGCTGCAGGCGGTGTTCAAACGGTTCTACGCCAGCGACGCGCATGGCAATCTCGCCCAGCGACAGGCCAACCTCGCGCGCCGCTGCGATCGCCAGCAGCAAGTTGGTCACATTGTGAAGGCCGTAAAGTGGCGCGTGAAAATGGCGCTGCTCGCCGCTGGCGGTCTCCACGACATCGAAGCTGAGGCCGTCCAGAGACTCCTGAATGTTGCGTGCCGCCAGCGCCGCGCCAGGCGCGTCCTCCCGCGTGACCAGGATCACCCGCCGGTCACCGGCGCGCCCGGCCATAGAGCGGACGCGCGGATCGTCCCCGTTGAGGATGGCGACGCCGTCCGGCGGCAAAGCGGCGACAATCTCGAACTTGGCGTTCGTCACCACTTCGAGGGAGCCAAAACGCTCCAGATGCTGCGGGCCGACGGCTGTCACCAGACTGATGCGCGGCCGGGTCAGCCGGCAAATAGCGGCAATCTCGCCTTCAATATACGCGCCCATCTCAACGATGAAGTAATCCAGATCGGGTTCGTCCCTGAGCTGCGTATTCACGGCCAGGGAGATACCCATCAGCGTGTTATAGCTCCTGGGCGTGGCAATCGCTTTGTAACGGCCGCTCAGGATGTGAGCCAGATAGTGCTTGGTGCTGGTCTTGCCGTAACTGCCGGTGATGCCGATGACAACCGGGTTCAGCCGCTCCAGCACCCGCCGCGCTCGCCGCAAATACAGCCGGCGCAGCCCCGCTTCAACCGGCATGGCGGCGATATTGCCGGCCATCAGAAAGAGGGGGGCAGCCAGAAACAAAAGGAGGCCTGCCGCCGTCGTAAGGCCATAGGCGGCCAGCGGCAGCGACACGGAGATCGCCAGGGCCTGTAGCAGCAGCATGGCAATGATCAGGAGCAGGCCGGATGCGAGCAGCAGGCGCACAGCGCGCTGAGTGCGCACTAACGGCTTTTTGACCTCCCGTTCCCGGGCCGGCCAGACCGCAGCCAGCGCTGCGCCGGCGAAGATCACCAGCAGCGGCCCTTCCTGCGCTTCGGCCAGCACCAGGCCGATCACGAGCGATACTGCCGCCGCGATCACCGGGCGCCGCCAGCCCCATCGCTCCCGGTTATGGGCCAGCCAGCGCCAGAAGCGCCCGTTCTGGTATTCCTCAATCTGGAAGAAGCGGGCATAGCGAACCAGACGGATCAGCCCGCCGAACAGCCACACCGCGGCCACGAGCCAGGTCATACGCGCTACGCGGCCCCCCCGGAAGCATCCTGCAGGAAGTGATGCATAATACGCACGAAGTCCGGCAGGCGATCCAGATAACTGAAGTGCCCCGCGCCGGACAAGATCACCAGCCCGGCATCCGGGATAGTCTGCTCCAGCCTCCGACCCTGCCAGAGTGGCGTATCCTGATCCTGGTCGCCCCAGATCAGGAGGGTAGGCCGGGAGACACGCGCCGCATACGGCAGGAGGTCCTGTTCCACCACTTTGACAAAGGTCTCCTTCAGCGCCCCGGCATCCAGATAGTCCGTCGATCCCATCTGCTCATAGGCTTTGCGACGCGCCGGCTCGTAAAGGCGGTTCAGCCCCGGCAGGCTCAGAATCCCCCTGGCAGTTTTGACAGCCAGATCACGGGCCGGGTTAGCCGGGTTAGGGACGCCGGCGCTGTCCACCAGCACCATCCGGTCAATCCGGCGCGCCTGTTCCGCACCCAGTACCAGGCTGATCCGCCCGCCGAACGAGTGACCGAGCAGATGAACCCGATCCAACTCCCGCTCATCCAGATAGGCCAGCGCGAACGCGGCATAATCGGGCACACCCCACGGCTCTGGCGGCGGCTCTGTCTGGCCGAAGCCGGGGAGGTCCAGCAGGTGAAACGTATACCCGCCCAGGCTCACCATCTGCTCGGCGACCGGCCAGAAGCTCTCAATACTGCCCCCCCAGCCGTGCAGAGCCAGAACATGGGCCGGACCATCGCCGTGTACAACACAGGCGGCGCGCAACCCGGCCACAGAAAACATTGTGCGGTTGAATGGAGTCATCGGTTCGATCTCGGCGGCGGGACAGCCCGCCTGCGGCAGTCCTCACCCTGCTATCAGCCAGGCAGCGGGAGATTATAGCATACTTCTTACCGGCTCAGGACTCGAATCTGCGCCCCCACCCCCTGCAGGCGGATCAGCACATCGCCGAAGTTCCATTCAAAGGCCTCAGCGCCATCGAGAGTCGATTCTCCTTCGGCGCACAGCGCCGCCCCCAGCAGCCCCAGCCCGGTCCTGGTATCCGGGGTATCCAGGTAGTCGGCGGTCAGCGGGGTCGGCCCGACGATGATCGCGCGGTGTGGATCGCAGAGCACGGCCTGCGCCCCGAAGCTCTTGAGCTTATCCACAAACAGCATTCGATCGTGGAAGAGCTTCTCATGAATCAGGATTGTGCCCTGCGTCTGGGTCGCGATCAGGGTCGCCACAGCCACCAGATCGGAGGGGAAGCCGGGCCAGGGCGCTGTCTCAATGCTGACATCAACCTCTTCATCGCGGGTGGAAAGGTGGAGTGTGTCATGGCGCGGCACATGGACATGATCGTCATCCAGATCGAGCCGCACGCCCAGCCGCTCATATACCCGGGCGATCATGCGCAGGTCAGAAGTTCGCACGCCGCTGATATCGAGGCGCCCGCCGGTCAGGGCGGCGAAGGCGGCCACGCTGGCCGCTTCGATATGGTCGGCGGCGATTGTCTGCTGCGCCCCGCGGAGGCTGTCCTGCCCGCGGATAGACAGCAGATTAGACCCTATCCCGCTGATAGAGGCGCCCATCGCCTGCAGCATCACCAGCAGATCGCGCACATGCGGCTCAGAGGCGGCATTGTGAATCACCGTTTCGCCCGGCTGCCCGGCGGCCAGCATCGCGGCCAGCGCCGTCGCCGTGACGCTGGTCTGGACCAGGAGAATCTCCCGCCGCTCCCAGGGCGCAAATTGCAGCTCAATCTCGCCGCCGTTCACGGTGACCCGACAGCCCAGATCGCGCAGCGCAGTCAGGTGGGTATACAGCCGGCTGACCGGGTAACCGATTTCCAGCCGCACATGCCGCCGCCGCAGCAGGAGCGCCGGGAGCAGCATGACGATGCCCACTTTGGCTCCGGTCATGGCCCGATCGAGCGACCGCGTGCTGAGGGCCGGCGTCTCCAGCCGGATCGATGCCGCCTCCTCTGAGGAGCGCGACACCTGCGTCCCCAGCATGGACGCAGCTTCCAGCATGACAGCGACGCTGGTCGTCTCTGGCACGCGGTCAAGCGTTACAGGTTGATCCGTCAGCAGTGAGGCTGCGATCAGGGCCATGGCCGCGTTGCTGTTGCCTCCGGGCACATACGCCCCGCGCAGAGGCGCATTACCTGTCACCGCAATTCGCATATCCTCCATCCTTTGAGCGGAGCCAATCCGGGTGAGGGGAATTATACCAGCAAGCGCTCACAGCCGGCTGATTTGGTGCCGTTCTGCACCTCTGCTACACTACCGGCTACAGCCTGGTCGCCCTGGCCCACCCCGGCCTGCCGAAAGCGACGCATGACACTGTTTAATGTCATCTATGCCTTTCTGAACTGGAATGTCGAAGCGCTGCGAGTCTTCTTTGTGGCCCCCAATGCGCGCCTCCTGACCCTCCAGATCGTCCTGCTGGCCGTGCTGTCGGCGGCAGTCGGGCAGAGCATCGTGCTCTTCGCCAACCAGATCCGACCCCGGCGCTTCATCTTCAGTCTGCTGCTCTCCACCGTGGTGTTCCTGGTCGGCTATCTGGCGTGGGTGCTTTCATTGTGGCTGGCGCTGCGCCTGTTCTTCAATTACGCCGATTCGCTGGACGCCATCCTGTACGGCGTCGGGTTGAGCTACCTCCCGCTCATGTTCGGGTTTCTGGCCCTGCTGCCTTACCTGGGCAACCCGATCACGGCGCTGTTATACCTGTGGACCTTCCTCACCCTGATTCGCATGCAGATCGTCTTTCTGGGGATACCGGACTGGGGCGCGCTCCTGTGCGCTGCGACAGGGGGCGTGCTGGTGCTGGTGATGCGGGCCACCATCGGCCGGCCCGTCCTGTGGCTGCACGGCTGGCTTCAGTCCAAAGTCGCCGGGCGCCGCCTGCAATTCGATCTGGATACGCTCTACCGCGCCCGGCGACAGAGGACAGGAAGATACCGTGATCGTTGACACCGGGCTGGGCCTGATGCTGGCCGCCGTTCTGCTGTGGATCCTGGTCGCCGCGCTGCTCTCGCCGCTGGAGACGCTGGGCTGGTGGGCGGGCTGGTTCAGCAGCCAGTACGAGAATGGAGGATCGAGCGAAGCCTCACCTGATAAAGGGGCCGACAGGCAGGGCGAGGGTGAAGCAGCTTACTACGTGGCTTTTCTGACCGGCATCTCTGGCGCTGATGAGGAAGTCCATATGCCTCAGGAGCGCGCCTTCCTGCGCCTGCTGGAGTCCGAGCTGCCCGAAGCCCGGGTCATAAGCGATATCTTCCCCTATTCGGTCACCAACCGCGCCCTGACCGGCCAGCGAGTCTTCGCCTGGCTGTGGCGGTACGCCCTGCGCAAGAAAGAAGAAGGCAGCCCGGCCGGCTTCCTGATCAACGGACGCAACCTGTTTCAGGTGCTGATCTCCGCCGATCATCGCTATGGGCCGATGTACAACCAGGGCGGCGCGCAGATCATCCTCAGCGCTCTGCGCCGCCACGGATATCCTTTCCAGAGCGGAAAGCCCCTTTTTTTGCTCGGTCTGAGCGGCGGCGGCCAGATATGTCTGGGGGCGGCACCTTACTTGAAAGAGGTCCTGCGGGCGCCGATCATCGTGATTTCGCTGGCCGGGGTGATGTGTTCCGACCCCGGTCTGATGGCGGTGGAACACCTGTACCATCTGCGGGGCAGCAAAGACAGAGTGCCGGCTATCGGCACCGTGATCTTTCCGGGTCGGTGGCGCTTCATGCAAAACTCTTACTGGAACAGGTGCCGGCAGCGGGGGAAAATCACCCTGATCGACATGGGGCCTATGGTGCACACCCGCACGGGCAGCTATCTGGACAGCGACAGCCGCCTCCCGGACGGCTCCAGTTATCTTGAGAAAACCGTCCGCACTATCCGGGATATCATCCAGATGGAGACTCGCTAGCCCTCTCCGAACACCTGGACCGGCGTGAGCGGGATGATATCTTCCCGCTTCTTGCCGCGCTGATGCTTCGGCACAACCGGCGGGCACTTCCAGGCCGCCGCCGGTGTCTCCGCCCGGAGGCCGCTGAAACGGGGGAGGATGCCACAGGCGTAGCAGCCGCCCCGGCAGTCAGCGCGCGTCTGGCCCTGTTGTGACATCCGGTAGTCTTCCGCCAGATAGGACTTCCGGACTCCAATGCTGAGGTGATCCCAGGGGAAGACTTCTCCCAGTGCGCGCGGGCGGTGGGTGTAGAACGCCATATCCAGCCCGGCCCCGGCAAAAGCCTCCTGCCAGACCGGGAAGCTGAAACAATCCTGCCAGGCGTCAAAACGCGCCCCCTGTTCCCATGCCCGCCGGATCACAGCCCCCAGCCGGCGATCGCCCCGGCTGAGGAAGGATTCCAGGAGCGTGTCATGCGCGTCGCTCCAGTGCAGTTGCAACCCGTGTCCTCCCAGCGCCCGCTTGAGCACCTTCTGCTTGGCCTCAATCTGGTCAAGAGTATCGAGCGAGACCCACTGAAACGGCGTGTGCGGCTTGGGGACGAAAGTGCTGACGCCGACGTTGACTGTCGCCTTCTTGCCATGCACCCGGCGCCCTTCGGCCAGTATGGCCCTGGCCAGATCGGCGATGGCCTGCACATCGTCCAGCGTCTCCTCAGGATGGCCGATCATGAAGTACAGCTTGATAGTGCGCCAGCCGCGCGAGAAAATCTCCCGCGTTGTATCCAGAACCTGCTGGTGCGGCATGTATTTGTTAATAATACGCCGCATCCTCTCTGACGCGGCCTCCGGGGCCAGCGTGAAGCCTCCTCTCCGCGCATCCTTAAGCGCGTCCATCAGATCAATGCTCGTCGACTCAATACGCAGGCTGGGCAGGCTGATGCTCAGGCCCTGGCTGCCGTAGCGATCTCCGATCTCCCGCACCAGCCGCTTCACGTCGCTGTAGTCAGATGAGGACAGGCTGAGCAGCCCGATCTCCTCAAAGCCGGTGTTCCGGACGATTTCATCCACCGCCTGGATAATTTCTTCTACCGGGCGCTCGCGCACAGGGCGAGCCACCATCCCGGCGTGGCAGAAGCGGCAGCCCCGCGTACAGCCGCGCATAATCTCAATCGGGGCACGGTTGTGGACGGTATCAATGTTGGGCACCAGAAAGCGGGTGAACGGCGCCGGCAAAATGGGGACAACGCGCTTGGTCACCGTCGCGGGCACGCCCGGCCGGTTAGGGTGGACGGCGGCAACCTGTCCATCCGGCTGGTAGATCACATCGTAAAAGCGCGGGACATAGAAGCCCTTGATCTGCGCCAGCGCCATAAGCTGCTCATCACGGGGCCGGTCCTGAACCTGCTGAAGAGTCCGCGTTATCTCCAGGATGATCTCCTCACCCTCGCCAATGGCGAAGCCGTCGATGAAGTCGGCCATCGGTTCCGGGTTGTAGCAGGCATGCCCGCCGGCAATAACCAGCGGATAAGAGGCGTCCCGCTCATGCGAATAAAGCGGTATGCCGGCCAGATCCAGCAAATTCAGCACATTTGTATAAAGCTGTTCATACGGAAGCGTGATCGCCAGCAGGTCGAAATCGCGGATCGGGCGGCGCGTCTCCAGACTGTACAGCGGAATGCCCTCCCGGCGCATAACAGCTTCCATATCGATCCACGGGCTGTAGACGCGCTCGGCCAGCATATCCGGCTGGCGGTTGATAATGTCGTACAGCAGCATCAGGCCCAGATTAGACATCCCCAGATCGTAAATATCCGGGAAGGCCAGCGCCACGCGGAAAGGAGTATCCGCCCACGCTTTGACCACGCTGTTATATTCGCCGCCTACATAACGACCGGGCTTTTCGACCTGAAGGAGGACACGATCCAGGGTGCGTTCGATTTGCTCTGGGGTCATCATAGGACGCCGTCCTGAATTTTGATAATTTGTAAGAGAATTATCAGGATTATACCGGTTGGGAAAATCTCTGTAAAGCAACGCTGAAGATTCCGGACATCTTCAGGCCAGGCCCAACCTGTGATACACTCTAAAAGGGCTTGATTCGAACGCGCCGCAAAAAGGGGTCAATTGATGCAATTAAACACGTTTTCCATAGCCGCCTGCGATCTGGATGAAGGGGCCTGGGGCGTGGCCGTCGCCAGCAAGTTTCTGGCCGCTGCCGCCGTCGTGAACTGGGCGCAGGCAGGGGTTGGCGCCGTCGCCACGCAGGCGTTCGCCCGGGTGAGCTTTGGATCAAACGGTCTGACGATGCTGGGCCAGGGGAAAAGCGCCCAGGAGACTTTGCACATCCTGCTGGCGAACGATCCGCACCGCGGCGATCGGCAGGTAGGAATCGTCGATGCGCAGGGCCGGGCTGCCGCGTATACCGGCGAGGACTGCTTCGAATGGGCCGGGCACCGGACCGGCGAATGCTACACCTGCCAGGGGAATATCCTGACCGGGCCGGACGTGCTGGATGACATGGTAGATGCCTTCACCGCCGCCAGGGGCGATCTGGCCCACCGGCTGATGGCCGCCCTCCTGGCCGGCGATGCCGCGGGAGGCGACCGGCGAGGCAAGCAATCCGCCGGCATGCTGGTAGTGCGGGCGGGCGACGGCTACGGCGGCGACAACGATCGCTACCTGGACCTGCGCGTAGATGATCACGCCGATCCGGTCGGCCAATTGAGCGCGCTGGTAGACCTGCACCACGTTTTCTTTGGTCAGCCCCGCCCGGAAGACCTGTTACCGATCGACGAACCGCTGGCCCGCGAGCTGCAAACGTTGATGCAGGCGCACGGTTACTACACTGGCGCCGTCAACGGTCTGTGGGATGCGGCCTCCATCAATGCTTTCTGGGCTCTGGTGAGCAACGAAAATCTGGAAGAGCGCTGGCTGATCGACGAGCACCCGGACCAGATCGACCGTGTGGCACTGGAATATCTGCGGGACAGACTGGGCGCCCTCTGAATCATTGCCTGATACCCGGCACACCAGTACAATTGAGATATGGACAGTTTATTTAAGAAGCTCAATACCCTTGTCCGCGCTCAAATTGACAGCTTTCTGGAGGACGATCTGCGTCTGCCCAGGCGCCAGAGTTCTGACAGATCGGCTGATCCGACCAGTCCGGAGGCTGCACGGCTGATCATCCATCTTCGCCGTCAGATCGAGGAATCGCTGACTTACGAGGACGATCTGGAAGAGAAGCTGGACGCCCTCCAGCAGGATTATTCCGATCTCGACCGGCAAGCGAACGATGCTCTGCAGGCAGGACAGGAAGATGCAGCCCGCCAGGTCCTCAGCCGGCTTCAGCAGATTGAGAAGCAGATGGCCATGCTTGAGGCTGACCTGGTCCGCCACCGGCAAGGCACCGCCCAGTTGATGGATCAGGTTAACATGCTGGAAGGCCGGGTCGCCCAGGTTAGAGCAGCGGCGCAGCAAGCAGCGGCGCCCCGGGAAGAGCCAGTAGAAAACGCGGCGGATCAGCTTCCGGAACGCCAGACTGAGCCAGAAACCCCGGAAATTAAAACGCCGGAACAGAAACAGGGGACTCCTCTGGTGGTCAAAATACCGGTCAAGATAACGCCGGAGGCCCCTCAGCCAACCAGCGAACAGGAGACCCGCCTGTCGCCAGAGTCTGGTCAGCGACCAGCCGCCACCACAATATCTGCTGCAGATGATCCTGATAACCTGGCCGCGAGGCGGGCGCGCCTGGCCCGGCCTGGCCCAGACCCGGAGGAATAGAAGAATGGCCTATATCCTGGCTGTGGATGATGAGCAGTCAACACGTACTCTGCTGCAGGATGCTCTCAGAGCAGAGGGATACGAAGTCGATACAGTCGGTTCCGCTAAAGAGGCCCTCAAGAAAATTGAGAGACGCCGCCCCGATCTGGCGGTACTGGATGTGGGTATGAAGGAGATGGACGGCCTGGAACTCTGCCGCAGGCTCCGCGCCAATCCCGATTACGCCACCCTGCCAATTCTGTTTCTGACCGCCTACACCCAGCCGGAAGATGTTGTGAAAGGTCTGGACGCCGGTGCAGACGATTACACCACCAAGCCGATCGACATGCCAGTATTTCTGGCTCGCGTCCGCGCCCAGATTCGCCGCAGCACCCTCTACGAAGAAGGCTCCCGGAGCAGCCAGGCTATTCTGACGATTGGCGGCCTCACTCTCAATTCCGACACCTTCCAGGTGGAGGTCGAGGGGCGGCCAGTCCAGCTCACAGCCACCGAGCACCGGCTGCTCCGCTACCTGATGGAACATGCCAACCAGCCGCTCTCACCACAGCGCCTTCTGGAAGCAGTCTGGGAATATCCCCCCTACACCGGTGACCCGGATCTGGTCCGCGTGCATGTGCGAAATCTGCGCACGAAGCTGGAGCCGGACACGCGCCAGCCCCAGTATATCCAGACGGTGCATGGTGTCGGCTACATGATCCAGGAATGAGCCTCCGCGCCACAGAATAAATAAATACGTCATCTACACAGAGAATCGCATTGCCACAATCGGGGGCCTCCGCGCCCCCGACTATCCTGATGCCCGCTCTTCACCCCCCTCACATCCATATTCGTTACGTTGAGAAGCCGCCGGACCCGGGGCATAGTTGACAATTCTCTATCATTTCCTCACAAATCAAATCATGTCGGCCTGCTGTCTTATGGTATTATCAGCATAGAGCGACCGGACCTCGGGTTGGAATTTATCGCATGCTCAGTTAGTAGGGAAGAACACTATGCGTCGTGTCCTGAAAAAACTCCTCACGCTACTGGACGGCGCGCCAGCCCCTGTAGAGGCAGTTGGAGGAACCCGCAGTCGCAACTGGCGGCGGGGACAAAGCCTTGTCGAACTCACCCTGGTCATGCCGATCCTGATCATCATGTTCCTGGGGCTGGTGGAAATCGGGTGGCTGGCCAACAATTTTCTGATTCTGCTGGATGTCACACGCGGCGCGGCGCGGTTCGGCGCGACCAACAACCCGCTGGAATGGGTTTCGCCCGCTGAACATTATCTGGAGCGTATGGATTGTAATGATTATCCCGGCGGTTCTTATGTGGACTTCCCGGATAACAGGGTCTACCTCCCGATCAGCGACACCTCCCATCTGCCAAGCGTGTTCGTGACTGGCGTGGATGGGCCAATCGGCTTTTATGACGGCGTGGCCTGCGCCGCTGTGCAGAACATGTCCCCGCTGGTCTTCAACACGGCCGCCGATGACGTGGTCGTCTCCGTCTTTGGTTACGTCGTGGAGGACTTCGGCACCGGCGCCGGGGAGCAGGTTCGCGTCACCGGGCGCTTCCCCGCCCGTCAGAATGAGTGCAGCAACGAGCCGTACGATCCCTTTGATGTGAACCGGAATCACATTCGCGACCCGCGGGAAGATCAGGCCGGCATGTACGATGGATACGAAGAAACCGGCCCGTCCGACAACGATGAGAACATCCGCGGCTATGTCCTGACCGGCCATCACCGGGTGTCCGATTATCCCAGTTGTATTGGCTCCGAATTCAGCACGGCCAGGGTCGAAGCGATGCTCAACGGCGCGTCAGCTCTGGAGAATCGTCACAGCCCGAATAACGGCCTGCTGCTGGTGGAGATGTTCTGGCATCACAGCCAGCTTTTGAATCTGCCCTGGTTCAGCATTATCGGTAACAATTTTGAGCTTCACATCTGGTCCATGTACCCGGTGACATCCGCCGAGCCTACTGCCACCCCCGCACCCTAAGGCCGGCCTCTCATAGTGGAAATGGGCATGAGGACTACAGGTATGACACTACGTCGAATACTTCGCAGAGGGCACGCCGGACAATCGATCATCCTGCTGGCGCTGGGCATGATTGTCCTGCTGGCGTTTGTCGGCCTGGTGACCGATGTTTCGCTGCTGTTTGTGCGGTTCAGCCAGCTCCGCCGGGCTGTGGATGCCGCCTCTATCGCGGCCGCCGGCCAGATTCGCGAAAACCGCGATTACGCGGATATCGCGCTTTCGGCCCGGCAGTTCATCCGGCTACACGGTCTGGATCCGGAGCGTGTGCTGGTACAAACCTGCCTCACCAATCCGACCGATCTGGAGCTATGCACCATCCCGCCGCGTAAACTGGTGCGGGTGATGGCCCAGATCGATTCGCCGACGACCTTCCTCTCTTTGCTGGGCTGGCGCACCGTCACGCTGGAAACTTCGGCTGTGGCGGAAACGGCGGCGCTGGATGTCGCCCTGGTGCTGGATACGTCCGAATCGATGTCCCGGTCAACCAATACGACCCATTATTCCCCCATCACGTCCGGTATCAGGCCCGGATGCTCCGGCGACTCATATCTGCTGCGCTGGGGCGGGTGCTGCAATGACCCGGGCAACGGCCAGGTGTCGCTGACCGGCCAGATCAGCGGCGTCACCAGCAACGCGCCGGACGGCGATTACAGCGATCTGGTGTGCCAGCCGTTCAAGCAGGTGCGCGATGCAGCCCGTCTCTTTGTGCAGCGTATGGACTTCGTCCGCGGCGATCGCGTTGTGTTCGTCACCTTCAACCGCGATGCCGGGCCAATCCTGCCGGATAACCCCGGCGGGCCGGGGACGCTGCCACCCCTGATCACCGACGAAAACATCGCCATTCAGACGCTCAACAAGAAGATCGGCGTGAATGTCAACCCGACTGGACGCTGGGTGGATTGCCCGACCTTCACCAATGTATCCATCCCGGCCTGGTCCTACGACTGGGCGGCCCCCTGCAACGACACCAATCTCGGCGGTGGGCTGCTGGCCGGCAACCAGGCGCTGACCGATCCGCTGTATGTTCGTCGGAATGCCGTGTGGGTCATGATCGTGCTGAGCGACGGCGCGGCCAATGCGACGCCACGGGCCGTGCGCAACAATGTCGAAGTGAGTGAGGGAGAATACGGCTATCACGGCTTTTGCCCGTGGTGGACGTTCTGTGACCCGCACAACCCCGCCGGCCCGGGCGATTACGATCCCAACTGTACTAAGACTGACGACGGGCATACCGTCGGGACCTGGTGCAGCGACAACGACCCGGCTACCCGCCACTTCTGCATGACGAGCACCGGGCGCGTTGACCTGGCGGCCCCCAATTGTGATGTTGACTACGATGCGACGGACTTCGCCATGGACATGGCCGATTTCGCCGGCCTGGTGGAAGTTATGCCCGGCGTCCCCGGCAACTTCATTGCTATGTACACCATTGGCTTCGGGGTTCCCGGCGATCCGCTCACTCCTCTGGGTGAGGCCACGCTGCGCTATATCGCCGATGCTGGCGACAACGGCCTTATCGACAATAACGCGATGCAGGACTGCCGGCGGGATGGCATCTGCGGAAACGAAGGCCCGCCCTACAATCCGGCTATCTTCGGGCCTCCTGACGCCTGTGAAGGAGTCCCTCATACTGAGAACTGCGGTCAGTACTGGTACGCCGATAATCTGGAAGTTCTGAATCAGGTCTTTACCGAAATCGCCAGTCGTCTGTTCACCCGTCTGGCTCGCTAGCGCAAGCTGGCACGGAAACCGTTTAATCTCGTGGTCAGAGAGGGTATGTCTATGGATAACAAATCGGAAGCACCTCCAAGCCTCTCAATGTCGCGCCGGAAGGGGCAGACCCTGGCGGAGTTCGCGCTGACCCTGCCAATCCTGCTCCTGCTCCTGTTCGGCATAATCGAGTTTGCTCGTATCTTCCAGGCGTGGGTGACGCTTCAGAACGCCGCCCGCACAGCGGCCCGTTACGCTATCACTGGTAACGTGGACGCCAATGACATGGAAGCGATCGCGGACCGGTTAGCCCTGAGCATCGGCGACACTATAGGCGCGGCCCGGACAGATACGCGCACACTGCTCTGCCAGGATGGGGATAAGCGCGGAAGTCATGTGGATTACCAGCCCTATACGGGCGGCTATGAGACCCTCTTCGCCAACTACTGGGATGGCCTGAACTGCGACCCGGGTAGTGAAGAGCACCAGGGGCTGCTGAACGACATCGGCCGTATCGAGTCGATCCGCGCCCAGGCTATCGTAGGGGCGGCCGGGCTGGATATCCGCATTGCTGACGAACGCGCCTACCAGACTAACGCGGTTGTCACGCCGGGCGTCTTCCCTGGCTGGGCCAATGCTGACCAGGCTGGCTGGTTCCATGTCTTCATCTGCTCATCGCGGCCAACCCTGCGTGAAGAAGATGATATGACCACCCTCCGCTACCAGCCTGACCGCACAAACCTCACCTGTAACGTGCAGGAGTATCGTGGCACGCCGCCAACCGGTTACCCCGTCTATGGCGATTCGCCGGAATCGGTCAACAATTACGGCAATATCCAGTGGGATGCCGGGGGGCCTGGCGATGCCGTCGAAATCATCGTAACCTTCAATCATCCCCTGATCACTCCACTCGCCCTGCCGACGTATGTACGCCTGCAGGCGCGCCGTGTCATGATCAATGAGGCGTTCCGCGCCTCGCGCGTGGTCAACCTGCCGCCGGTGCTGGCCGTGCCGACCAATACTCCCTCTAACACGCCGCCGCCGACCGCCACCTCTACGAGGACGCAGACGCCGACGCCTTCAGACACACCTACAGCAACCGATACACCAACGCGGACCCCCATACCAACCGCGTCACCTACGCCGGACTGCACGCTGCTCGAGATTGTGAACGTGCAGTTGAATGGCGCTTACCTGCAAGTCAGCTTCCGCAACAACAACATCGCCCCTCTCCAGCTACAGGGCGTCGATCTGCGCTGGCGCAAACATACGCTGTACCCCAACATGTACGCCGACGCCATGCAGTGGGCGGGTGAGACGTTCTGGGATGGCGCAGACTTCACTCCCCCGACGATTGCCAGCGACGGCAGCCTTGCCAATTCCGAGCCGGCGTGGAACAGCGGCACTTCTACCGTTCTCAACGGCGGCACGACCAAGCTGTGGCAGGTGCGCTATGCTAACGGGCCGAATGCGTTGAGCAGTTACTTCAACCGTCCGGACTTCACTGGAACAACGTGGTACTTCTCCAACGGTTGTACGCTCAGCCTGACCGACGCCGCGCCCACCGCAGTCACCACACCACCCACCCGTACGCCGCCGCCGATCTGCAGCGACTACGGCCTGGCCTTCGAGGCGTTCTGGGTGCATGGCGTGGTGCAGTTCCTGCTGACCAATACCGGCGATACGACTGTCCAGATCCGCGGCATCGACCTCGCCTGGATCCCTCGCTTCGCCGGGATGCGCGTGGACGCCATTGTCATCGGAGGCAACAATGCCTTTGACCCGGCGGGCGTCCGGGTGTGGGATGGAAATGCGGCCGGTGGCGCTGTCGGCTCGCAGACCCACACCCTGATGGGCAGTTATGTCACCGGTGGCGACCCGAACTGGCTGGTCAACGCCACGATCAACCCGCGCGACACGGTGTCCATGTGGGTGGACTTCGATGGTACAGCGGGCAACCTGCAAACTGAGTACGGCGCCCAGCGCACCGACTTCAACGGCACAGTCCTGGCCTATGACAACGGCTGCTATGTCAGCCAGAACATCCCGACCGCGGTCCCACCTCGCTGCGGGGATGGTGTGGTCAACCAGGGTAGCGAGCAGTGCGATAACGGCGCCGCCAATGGCTCCTACGGCAATAGCTGCGATGCGAACTGCCGCTACACCTGCGGCAACAACGTCAAAGAAGCCTGGGAAGAATGCGACGACGGCAACCGGAGCAACGGTGACGGCTGCAACAGCGTCTGCCGCCGGGAGTACTGCGGTGACGGCATCTTGCAAAGCGCGCTGGGCGAGCAGTGCGACGACGGTAACATGCTCAACGGCGACGGCTGCTCCAGCACCTGCAAGCGTGAATGCGGTAACGGCGTCGTCGACCCCGGTGAGCAGTGCGATGACGGCAACACCAATGATCGCGATGCATGTCGCAACAGCTGCCGCTGGAGTGTCTGTGGCGATGGCGTCATCGCCAATAACCCGAGCAACAAGGACGGCATCAGGGAGCAGTGCGACGACGGCAACACCAGAAACGGTGATGGCTGCTCCAGCACCTGCCAGATCGAACCGCCGGTCTGCGGCAACGGGCGCCTGGAAGCCGGTGAGCAGTGCGACGACGGCAACACCATTAACGGCGACGGCTGCTCCAGCACCTGCCAGATCGAGCCTCGCTGCGGTGACGGTATCATCAACCAGGCCAGCGAGGAATGCGACGACGGCAACACCAGGAACGGCGACGGTTGCTCCAGCACCTGCAAGCTCGAAGTATCCGCCCCGCGCTGCGGCAATGGTATTGTCGAGCCGGGAGAGTTCTGCGACGACGGCAACACTAACAACAACGACCTGTGCCGCAATGACTGCACATGGAACGTCGGCGGCAGCGGCTAATATCCCTCCGCGCAGACAAAAGTAATCCGTAAACGCAAAGCCCCCGGTTCTGGCCGGGGGCTTTCGCTGTCAGGGCGGGATATTCAACGCGCCGCTGTATCGGACGGGGACGGTTCGCCTGCGCCCTCAATCCGGCGCAGTTTCTGCCTGACCTCAGCCTGAGTCTGCCGCATCGACTCTTCCAGATACGGGAGGGCCAGCCAGCCGTTCATCAACCCGAACAATGCACCGGTCACCGTACGGAACAGCGGCGTCGACTCGCGGACGGGCCAGAAGTCGAACGGCGCGACGCTCAGGAGCTGGCTGAAGCCGTCCAGCCCGATTGGCCCCAGCCCGAGCAGGACATAGAGAAAAATAGAGACAGGTCGCAGCCTGTCGCGAACATGGCGGATGGAAAAGAACAGGGTGAACAGGAGCAAAGTGCCGTAGATGGCGACATCCCGCTGGCACAGCGCAACCTTGTATCCCATCTGCGGATTGCCCACAAAAGCGCGGGAGAGTAGCTGCAGGTCCGCCGACCAGGAAGAAATATCCGCTGCAGCGGAGAACGCCGCCTCCTGACTGGCAAACTCTTCAAAGGACCCTATCCCGGCTACCCCGGCCTGTTCGCGCGGATATACAGCCTGATCTCCGAACAGGAACCAGGAGCGAAAAGCAAACTGATGACACATGGGCGCGTAAATTGCATAGATTACGCGGGCCGGCCCTTCGGCACCCGCGTGCATCAACACTGGCGCTGCAAACGGCAGGGTCACGTACAGCCCGAAAAAAAGCGCCACCAGTGCCGTCCAGTGGCGTGTCAGCCACAATACGCCGCGCTGCATCCGGACAGCCCGCCGGCGGCCTGTATCATTTGAAGTCATACGCAGTACTCGCTTCCCTCTCAAGGCAAGGCGATCCCGCCGCCGCCTGATTATAGCGCCCAACACAGGCGCCAGCAGCCGCCACCGCCTGTTGCAAGCGATCCGGCGGCACTGGTCCGTAAAAAATCTCGCGGATAACGCCAGCACGATCGATAACGACCGTCTGAGGCACGCCGCGCAGGCGATACTGTGTCTGAATGGATCGGGTGGGATCGGCCAGCAGAGGAAAAGTCAGGCCGCGCTCAACCGCCCAGGGGGCGAACACTTCTGGCGGCTCATCCACGTTGATCGCTACGATGTGCAGCCCATCCGGTGATCCCGCTTCATAAAGTGCCTGCAAAGCGGGCATCTCAACCTGGCAGGGCGCGCACCATGTCGCCCAGAAGGTCACGATCACCGGCCGCTCTCGCCAGGTCTCCAGGGAGATAAAATGCCCCTCCAGGTCCAAACCCGAGAACGGGGGGGCCAGGGCGCCAACCACCGGCAGCCCCTCCGGCCCGGCGGCCGGGTGCGCCTCATCAGGCAGGCCCGCCGCCAGCAGGATGAGCGCCGCCAGCATAAAGGCAGCTCCGCTCGCCAGCAGGGTGCGCCACACCGGCATTACAGCTATCCCGGGACGGGCGAAGGAAGTTCAAGGCTGCTCTTGCCGCCTTCCATACAGGCCCCGAACTGATCGGCCCTGATTTCGCCGTTGAAGAGCGCCGTGGTACATTCTTCCAGGTCGTAGGCGAAGTCGCCGCCAGAGCCGAGCTGGCTCAGGGTGGCGATCTGCCCGCTCAGGACCAGGATGCCGATTACGATCAGGAAGACACCGCTGGCCAGCTCGATAGTCCGCATGTTGCGCTGGAGCCGCCGCAGCACTCCGTAAGCCTGGTCCAGCAGCAAAGCTGTGAACAGAAAAGGCACGCCCAGCCCCAGCGAATAAGCCGTCAGCAGCACGCCCGCCTGAACCAGCGACCCGCCGTTCGCCGCCAGAGTCAGCACTGCCCCGTATACCGGTCCAATACACGGAGTCCAGCCGGCGGCGAATACCACCCCCATGAACGCCGAACCCATAAAGCTGGAGTTGGCCCGGGGCTGGTATTGCTGGCGCGTATCGCTGTAGAGCAGCGTTTGCAGCCGGGTCAGCGCGTTCCCCCAGAAGTCGCCGGGCCGGGTCAACGCCCCGCCCAGCACCAGCCAGATCGCATAAGCGCCAACGCCGAGCACGATCGGCACGGTCGAGACCAGCGCCCAGGCCAGCACAACCGCAATCAGGACGTGAGCCGCCTGCGCGATGAGATAGCCAGAGCCGCTGTTCATCCAGTCGGTGCGGGCCATCACCCGGGCGATCAGGCGCGGCATCACGCCCATCACGTGCAGGCCGAACGCGATGATCAACAGCCCCCCCAGCCGCGCCAGAATCTCCTGAATGTTGATGAGTGAGCCGCGCAGGGCCAGGGAGCCAGCGGAAGCCAGCAGCCCGAAGGTCACAAAAACGAACGTGAAGCCCAGGACAAAAAAGACCGCGTGCGCCATGGTATTGACACGGTTGCGGTGCACAATCGCAACGCCGTTATCAGGACCAACGACAGCCGCCATTTGCGTCGTGACCTGCCCGCCCATGTAGCCCACATAGGCCGGGACCAGCGGCAGCACACACGGCGAGATAAAGGACACCAGCCCGGCTATAAATGCTATTCCTATCGAAACCTCGGCCATGCCACACTCCTGCAATCCTGCTCGTAGCTCTGCAATATCAGATGCTTCAGCAGGTATTATCGTTACCTGAAGCGCCCGCCGGCTATACAACCGAGATCGGCGCCCCATCCGGCAGCCAGCCGTACAGCCACCGCGCCACCCAGGGCGAAACTTCCCATCCAGGACCTTCGCTAACGCCCTCGAGCTGATGATGCCAGTGAACGCCGTAAAGGGAGGGGCCGTCACTCCGCAACCCCCAGGCGGCGCCGGGCCAGCCTCCAGCGGTAAGGGTGGGTGACGCTCCTGACAGCGGCCACACTCCCCGCATCGCCCCGACAGGCGCGGCAGCCGGCGCGCTCAGCACTTCCTGACCATCTTCCTGCGCGCGAAGAATCCCCCGGGCGCGGTCCAGCGTCAGAGTGCGCGGCGGGAGAGAGTCGTGCTCCGGTCGATCGAGCGCTTCGCTGCTCCAGCGCGGCGCCGGAGTCCAGCCCAGCAGCGGGCCATCCGGCACCCGGGAGACGGCATACCACGAGCCTTCACCGGCATCGGGCAGGCTGTCAACCGCCCACAGCACCCCTCCGTACCCCACGCGGGCGAGCAGCGGCGCGCCGGCGGAGGCCCAGCGGCGCACCGGCGCAACCGGCGCAATCACGCCGATCGGCATCGGGAGATGGGACGGCTTCAGCGCGCTCTCCGGATGGTATGGCAGCATCGGCTGAAGCTCATGCCGGCGGACAAAGCCGCCGGCCACAGCGTACCAGCCAGCATGTCGGCCCTGAATTGGCACGGCGCTGTCCGGCCAGAGCATCCGAGCCACCGGCGCATTATTCGATCGGTACCGGCGGATCGGGATAGTCCCTAACGCCCGGCCAATGACCGTCGCAGGCCCCACAGCGCCTTTCGAAGCGGCTGTGCGACCCCACCCTGCCGGGCCTTCCCATCCCACCGGAAGCGCCGCAGCCGCCAGCATGACGCCGGAGCACGCCAGAAAAGCTCGTCTGGAAAGTTCCAATCGACTAACCCGACCTTCCCGCTGCCAACCTTACCATAAGCCACATCCACTGGTCTGATTATTCCCCTGCCCGATTCAGATCGCCCTCCGCCGGCGTCGGAAAGGGCGCCCTAACCCCCGGCCGCCAGCAGCTCCTCAATCGCGGCTGACAGCTCCTCCGCAGTCATGTACCCCAGATACTCGCGGAACACCTCCCCCCGCGCATCGAGAAGCACAATATGGGGAATAGAAGTCACGCCGTAGCGCAACACCAGGTCACGTGTGGAGACCAGATCAACGTCAAGAATATGAAAGTCTACCCTGTCACTGTACGTCTCTTCGAGGCGTCGCACGGACGCCCGCATCGCGGCGCAGGCGCTTCACCACCCGGCCTTGAACTCGATAAAGTGAGGGTTGCCCCGGTTCTCGATCGCGTATGGTGTCGCATTCAGATCGTAGGTCGGGAGCAGGCCAGCAATCGCTGTAAGGGTCGCCAGCGGGCCAACCATAGTCGGCGGCGGCGTGGGGAAGCTCAACAGGCTCGATGCCGGCGTGGCGGTAGCGGGCAGCGGCGTAGGCAGCGCAGCAATCCGGCCGCCAAGCGGCCCTTCCGGCGGAGCAAGGCGGCCTTCCGGCAAAACGGCCACCAGGGTTTGTACGCCGCTCACCTGCGCCGGTGTGCAGGCGGTTAGCGCCAGCAGGATAGCGCCCACCAGCGCCAGAATCCTGTTCATAGGCAGATTCCTCAATCTGGAGCGATGAGGTAATTCTACTCAGTGATCGGGCGAAAGGCTATCGCTGGAGGGTGAACATTCGATGAGGAGATGCGCCAGCAGCCAGCCAGTCAGCGCTTCCACGTCATCCAGCCCGAAGCAGGGCGCGCCGTCAAGCGGGACATCGGTGACGTAGGCCAGCACATCTCCCGGAGGGTTGAGCGGCTGCGCGCTGCGGGCGGCGCGGACCACCTCGATCTTCGGCGTTGTGTTATCGCGACCGAAGCCATCCACCAGGATGATATCCACAGCGCTCAGCCCGGCAGCCAGTTCGGCCAGCGACAGCGGCTGCACAAGGCGGTGCACCGCCGCCATCTTGACCGGCGAAGCAATCATGACCGCATCCGCGCCGGCCTCGTAATGCCGCCAGGAATCCTTCCCGGCCTGGTCGATCTCGAAATCCGGGTGGGCGTGATGCTTGATCGTGCCCACGCGCAGGCCGCATCCCTTCAACGCCGGAATCAGCTTTTCAATCAGCGTCGTCTTACCGCTGCCCGATTTACCTACAATGCGAATAATTGGCGCGTCTGACATACGTCACTCCACTTCCACCACAATACTGTGTACGGCATCCGTCTGCCCCGACCTGCTATCCGGGTGGAGCGGCGCCGCCCATCCCCCGGCCATCTCCGCTGTTTCGATCGCGCGGGCTGTGATGGTGCAGCCGCCGGGCAGCTCCGGCCTCCAGCGCACGTACCATTGAGTCCAGGCGTGCGGTGAGTCCGGAGGTCGCATCACCGCCGGGACCCGGTCGCCGCCGTCGATGCTGATCCTGACCGCCCCGATCGGGCGCTCCCCGGCGAAAGCCACCCCCTGCACAGCGACCACCTCGCCCGACGACACCTGGCTGCGCAGCCGGGGCGTCAGGATGTGGACACTGGGCCGGACGGCAAGGCGGGCCGCCTCAGCGGGCGGCTCCTCCGCACTGAGGACAATGCGGACCAGCCAGGCGGGAGAAAGATGATCATACAATCCCGGCACCAGGGCGCGCACCGGGAAGCCGTGTGCCGGCGGCAGGACAGCGCCATTCATGCCGTAGGCGAGCAGCACCTCTCGCGCGCGCACCAGTTCCAGCGGCAGGCTGATACTCCCGCCATCTGCCGAATCGAAGCGGACCGATCGGGCTTCAGCCCTGATCCCGGCCTCAGCCAGCAAATCGATCAACGGACAGCCCTGCCAGATGGCGGTGCCGATCTGCTCACCGCCGGGCCGATTCCCCTGCCGCACCAGGGTACGGGCCTGCCCGATTGACGGCATAGCGCGGAGAGCATCGTAAGTCAGCTCAAGCGGCCGCTCTACCAGCCCGCCAACATATAGCGTCCACGTCCGGCGGTCCAGCGGCGGCGGGATCGAAGTCCGCATCGGCGGGCGAAAGAAGCGCTCATTGGGTGTCAGGATCGGTGTATCAAACGTGATCGCGCCAGATGCCGCCACATCCAGCATCGGATCGGCGTCAGGATGCGGCGCGGCCATACCAGCCAGCAGATGCAGGAATGCGCGGCGGGACAGGGGATCAGGCACAGAAGATGCCGGCATCGGCCTGCCTCACCCTGCCCTGCACAGCCGGACGTTGTCGTGCTGCATAACGCGCCCGCGATCCGCCATTCATCCGGCACCCTCCCGTGCCTGCCGCTGAGCATCCGGATGCTCAGCCCACTTCATACCGCACCAGTTACCGGCAAACCACTATAAACGACCCGGTTCCATTTTTCAATTGCGGCTGGCAACCTCAATCACCATCTCCGGGTTCGGCGCGCCCGGATTCCGTGACATCCGCCCCCTCCATGCTACAATAGCGGATATGATGATATCCACAGGTCAGACGCCTTCGGGGGAGCGCCAGTCGGGCCGGGCTTCCCCGTTTCCCGCTCTGCTCATTGCGTCGGCGGCGCTCCTCCTGAGCGCCCTGGCCTGCAACCTGTCCGGCCCGCCGCCGCCCACTGTCCCGCCTCGCCTGCCCACCGGCACGCCGGAGGCGACAATCGGCATCAGCACACAGGTGGCAGTCGAGCCGCCCGGCGACAACCCGGCCGAAGTTCCCACAGCGGCCAGCATTGACACGCTGCTCCAGCAGGTCAGCACAGACAACCTGATGCGACATACGCAGACTCTGGCTGGCTTCCGGACGCGGTACGTGAATTCCACACAAAGCAGCCCTACTGAAGGGATCGGGGCCGCCCGCCAGTACATCCACGATACGCTGGCCTCTTACGCCGCGCAGTCTGAGGGCCGGATGACCGTCTGGGATCATCCTTTCACCATCACCTGGGAGGAGATTCGGAGCATCCAGCAGAATGTGGTCGCCACGCTCCAGGGCATAGAAAGCGGCGCGGGCGTCATCATCGTTGGCGCGCATTACGACGCCACAGCGATCGATACCAATCCGCGCCTGCTGGCCCCCGGAGCCAACGACAATGCCACCGGCGTCGCCGCCCTGCTGGAGCTGGCCCGCCTGATGCATCAGACTCCTCACCGGGCAACGATCATCTTTGTCGCGTTCTCGGCTGAAGAAATCGGACGCATCGGCAGCATCCACTTCGTGGATGAATATCTGGACGCTTACAATATCGATGTCCGGGCTGTCCTGAATCTGGATACAATCGGCAACATCAAAGGTCCCGGCACGGAAGTCAACGATCGCCAGATTCGCGTATTTTCGGACGAACAGGATGATTCGCCCTCGCGCCAGCTTAGCCGCGTCCTCAACCTGATTGCGACCACCTACGTGCCCGATCTTCAGGTTGCCGTCCAGGCCGCGAGTGACCGCGAGGGCCGGTGGGGTGACCATATGAGCTTCACTGCCCGCGGCTACCCCGCGGTGCGCCTGGTCGAAGGGATCCAGGACCCGACGCGACAGAACAATTCGCGCGACACGGTGGAGGCCGTTAATCCGTCCTATCTGACACGCGCCACCCGCGTTGTCCTGGCGACTCTGGCGGTGCTGGCGGACGGCCTGCCGCCGCCCGAAAATCTCAGCCTGCGGACCAATACGGCGGACCCGGCCAATCGAACCCTGGTCTGGTCGCCGGTAGATGGCGCGACAGGTTACATCGTCGCGCTGCGCCAGCCTGGCGCCCTGATCTACAATCAGGTGCTAACGGTCGGACCGGCCAATTCGCTCACCTGGGCGGGCCTTACGCCGGAACGCTTCGAGACAGTCGCCCTGGCCAGCATAGATGATGCTGGCCGCTGGGGGCCGCTCAGCGCGGAATATCCGCTGGCCCGGACGCCGTGAACGGATACAGATAAAGGGGTTTTTAATGCCAGCCAGAAAGAACGAAAAAGATGCCATCCGGTTCGGGACAGTCGGCAGCCCGCAGACTGCGCCCGTCAGCGGCACCTCCGCCGCTATCGAGCACATCCGCCTCCTGGGGCTGGATCACCTGGAAATTGCCTGGGTGCAGAGCGTCTCCGCAACGGAAAAAACGTGCGCCGAGATCGCCGCTGCCGCGGAGCGTTACCAGGTTAACCTGAGCGTACACGCCCCCTACTTCATCAATCTCAACAGCCAGACCGCGGAATTGATGGCGAAATCCGACGCCAGGCTGCTCAAAGCCGCCCGCACCGGTTATCTGGCCGGGGCGCGCGATATCGTCTTTCACCCCGGCAGTTACCACGAACAGCCGCCGGAACAGGTGTATGCGCGGGTCAGGGAAAAGCTGGCGGAGCTGCGCGCTATCCTGGATGCGGAAGGCGTAGCCGTCATCCTGCGGCCGGAAACGATGGGCAAACAGGGGGCGTTTGGCACGCTGGAAGAACTCCTCCAGCTCAGCCAGGAAATACCCGGCGTGCTGCCCTGTATCGACTGGGCGCACCTGCACGCGCGGCGGGGCGACGGGACATTCAACAGCTACGAAGAGTTTTCGGCGGCGCTGCAGCAAGTGCGGGACGCGCTGGGCGAACGGGGCATCAAGAATCTGCATTGCCACCTGAGCGGCATTGAATACACGCCAAAGGGCGAGAAGAAACATCTGCCGCTGGATCAGGCCGATATCCGCTACCGCGATCTGCTGCAAGCGCTGATCGATGCCGGGGCCGAAGGCACGATCGCCGTTGAAGCGCCGGAGCCGTTCCACGTCGCCGACTGCCTGACCATCCAGGCGGCGTACCGGCAGATTCTGGACGGCGGGGATATCAAGCGCGGCCTGGACGATTGATAACAGCGGGGCGCCCGGCTTGGAGCGCCCCACCCCGCAGATTCATCACAACCAGCGCGCGCTGCTGCCCGGCGCGGGAATGACCGGATACAGGTCGGGGGTCAGGCCGGTCGCCTCTTGATAAGCCGGGGCGACCGCGGCGATGAAGGAATCTCCCACGGCGCGATCCACCAGTGCCACGGCGCACCCTCCGAAACCGCCGCCGCTCATGCGCGCGCCGTAGCAGCCGGGCCGGGCCTGCGCCAGCGCCACGATCGTGTCTAGCTCGCGACAGCTCACTTCGTAGTCATCGCGCAGGCTGGCGTGGCTCTCATTGAACAGCCGGCCGGTCGTCGCCAGATCGCCGGTCCGCAGCGCCTGCACCGCCGCCAGCGTGCGCGCATCCTCCGTCACCACGTGACGCACGCGCTTCTGAATGATCGGCGGCAGCGTGGGGAGCAGGCGGCCCAGGTCAGCTTCGGCGACATCGCGCAGCGCCTTGACGCCGAGCAGGCGCGCGCCTTCCTCGCACTGCTGACGGCGAAGCCCATACTCCGAATCCACCAGCCCGCGCTTCTTGGCCGTATCCATGACAATCACGACAGCCGACGGAGGGATGGAAACAAGCTCCGTCTCCAGGCTGCGGCAGTCAATCAGCAGGGCGTGTCCGGCATCCCCCGCCGCCGAAGCCATCTGATCCATGACGCCGCAGGGCATCCCCACAAAGCGATGCTCGACTTCCACGCCCATGAGCGCCTTTTCCGCCTGCGAGTACTGGTCCACCCGATGCAGAGCCAGCAGCCCTTCCAGCACCGCCATCTCCACCGAAGCGGAAGAACTCACCCCGGCGCCAATCGGCAGTTCCGAGCCGAGCACCATATCGACGCCTCCGAGGGTGTGCCCCTTCTCCCCCAGCAGCCACATCACGCCGCGCGGGTAGCGCGTCCAGTGGGGATGGTGGTCGCCCCGCCAGTCGCCGAGGGTGAAGGTCGTATCGCCGTTGAAGTCGAGCGAAATCACACGCACCTGATCATCCTGGCGGGGGGCCAGGGCGAGATGTGTAGCCCGGTCGATCGACATGGGCAGCACAAAACCGTCATTGTAGTCGGTGTGTTCGCCAATCAGGTTGATACGCCCCGGCGCCTGGGCGATAACGCGCGGCTCATGCCCTATCCGCGCTGCGAATGCCTCCCGCACAGCCCTTTCATCAGGCATTCCTTTTTCTCCTTCTATCTGAATCACTGTAACAAGATCGCGCTGAATGCTAGAATTGTACCGTGTCTGGCTCGTCCGGGCTTATCTGCTTGCGCAGGCGCCGGGCCGCGCAATCCTGCGTATGCAGGCTTCCGGCGAGGTACACTATGACTACCCGGGTCCTGCTGCCCGGGTCATAGCCACCTCAGAAGACCTGATTATGGAAATCAGTGCCGGCTGAGAATCAGGTTGCAACAATCATATAGTTGGGCAGGCCCGGGGGGGCATCGCCACAAATCGGCCAGAACACTCATGAATTTCCGGCTACGCACGCAGCTTATCAGCACTGCCGTCTTATTGATCGGTATCTCAATCTCTGGGGCTCTGTTCTTCCTGAACTGGGCATTCGGCAATCGCTATGTCTGGAACAACTGGCTGATGTTCCTGTCCTACGCGGTATTCATCGGCGCGGCGCTAATCGCTTTCATCCTTCAGCTTGGCGCTCACTACGATCTGCCGCGCGGACGGGTTATCGGCTTCTTCATGATTATAGGCTGGGTAGCCGCCGCCCTGATCTCGACCACTCTGGATACGATCTCCTTTCTCTCTAAAAATGTCGCCCAGTTTATCTCGTACATCATCGTCCTGGGCGGGCTGGCTTTCATGGTGATACCGGGCTTCCTCCTGCTGCTGTTCCCCTGGCCGCCCAAATTCCTGCATCCCAAGAGCCGCGACAGGGATGATGAGGCGGACGGGCCTCTCCCGTAGCGGGACCGGGGCGATTGTGCTATACCAGTCACGGGCAGCCCGGCCCTGCCAGCCGCCTCAAAAGTTGCACCGCCCGGTCAGTATCAGGTGAGCCTATGTCCCCCCGAGTACAGCGTCTGCTCATCATTTTGCTCATAGTGTATTACACCCTGCTGGGTGGCACCTACTATACAGAACGCGCCGCCGCCCTGCGCCTGTTCCATCAGGTCGCCACCGGCCTGCTCTTTGCAACCTGGCTGGTCAGCCTGTGGCGGAGCGGGCGGAACTTCCCGGCCACGCCCCTGGATAAGCCGCTGGTTGTATACGGCCTCCTGTGGTTTCTGGCCGCTGTATTCGCCCCGCTGGATCGGCGCGTCAGTCTGGAATACACCTGGCCGATCCTGACCCAGTTCCTGGGCTTTTACCTGCTGGTGGACCTCATGCGGCGGGGGCGGCAGCGCTGGATCATGGAGGGGTTATTCACGGCCTGCGCCGTGGTAGTGCTGCTGAGCGGGATTGAGTTCGTGTCGTGGTATCTGGGCTTGCCGCTGTCGCCCACCTTCAGCCAGAGCTGGCCGCAAATCGGCGGCTGGAGCATCCCGCCGATGGTGTACAAAATCTCGCTGGCCATGAATGTCTCCACCCTTCTGGGCAACTTCACAGCGACCATGATTCCGCTGACCGCCGCCTGGGCCATGACCGCCCGGCAGCGCGATCTGCGCATCGGCTTATGGCTGCTGGCCGGCGGGCTGGCCGTCACCCTCCTGCTGTCCGGTTCCCGCAGCGCCTTCATGGCCCTGGTCACTTCCGCCGGCGTCCTGACATTGACCTGGCTGCTCCGACCGGAAGTCAGGCAGCGCTTCCCCGCCTTTCTGCGCCCTTTACTGGCCCCTCGCCTGCTCCTGATTATCGCTACTGTGGGCGGCCTGATCTTCGTGAGCGGTGTGCTGCTGATCACCCTGCGCAATGAGATGAGCGGCAGCGATCTCAACCGCATCGATCTCTGGCGCAGCGCCCTGCTCATGGCCCGCGATCATCCGCTGCTGGGCGTCGGGCCATATCAGTACGGGCTGGCGCTGCGCCAGTATGGCACGCCGGAGCTTTTCGTCCACCAGAATCGTCTGGTCGCGGCGCATAATCTGGCGCTGCATACGCTGGCTGAAGGTGGCGTCCTCACGACCGCTGCCGGGCTGTGGCTGGCGGGCGCGTTCGCCCTGCTGTGGTGGCGGGAGTGGCGATTCGCCTCACCGGGGCGACGGCGGCGTCTGGAAGGTGGACTGGCCGCCCTGGCCGGTTTCGCCGTGCAGAGTCTGGTGGATACCTTCACCCTCACTCCGCTGCTAGTGCCTATCCTGATCTTCGCCGCCTACACGGTCGCCGGGAGCATCACCCGCGCCGAAGCCGTCCGCACTCCGCAGCTAATCGCGTCGGGCAGCCGCCGCCCGATCGGCGTTCTGTTGATCGTCCTGGCTGTCGCCCAGATCGCCCTGCTGCCGGTTCATGCCGGGAATCTGGCGCACGATCGCGCTCTGCGGGCGCTGGCAAACAGCGATCTCGAAGGCGCGCTGGAGGCAACCCGCGCCGCCCACGCTGCCGACCCGGCGTTGAGCCTGTACCCGCTGCACGAAGCCTATATCCTGGGCCGGCTGGCCGCTGAGGATCCGCAGACTTACCTGAGTCAGGCCATCGCGGCTCATGAGGCCGGACAGCAGATGAGTCCGACCTGGGATATCGGCTGGAATAATCTGGCGGCGTTATACGCGCAGGCCGGGCGCTACGAAGATGCCGCCGCTGCCGCTGAGCGGGCCGCCGCTCTGTACCCCGCCCAGGCCGGTTATCATCTCCGCCTGGGTTCGTATTACGAAGAACTCGGACAATGGGAAAAGGCCCACGCCGAATATCTGACAGCGCTATGGCGCAACCATAATCTGGGGTCGTCCGGATTCTGGACCGATCCGGCGCACCCGGCACGCCGGGCAGTGCTGGAAGATGCCATCGCCCTGTACGCCGCTGACGGTGATATCGGGCTGCGGCTGGCGCTGGAAGCCGGGGATATCGACGCGGCGACCGCCATCGCCCGGACAATCGATCCGGATACGGCGACGCACCTCGTGCTGCGCGATCTGGGCGACTGGGCCATGGCCGTCAACGACGAAGCGATCGCGCCCTGCCCGGAATGCTACTTCATTGAGGTTGTGAATCGCGGCTCGCCGTATCTCTGGGTGGATTACGTCCGACTGGCGGAGCTTGCCCTGCGCAACCCGGAGGTGAGCGAACGTATGGGGATGTCCGCCGAGCAGATGGCGCGGGTCGGGCTGTTTCTGGATCCGGTCATGTCTGGCCGGAGCTGGTACGTGCTGGCTCGCCTGGCTGAACAGGCCGGCGCGGACGACGAAACGATCAACAACCTGCTCATCCGTTCCGTCCCACCGCTGCTATCCCGGCAGGAATTTTCTTCAGCGGTATACGGACGGATCGCGGCGTTCGACAATTTGCCACAGGCGCGCTTCCCCGTCCTTTACCGGTCTGAATACGCCCCCTGGCTGTGGCTGGCCGAACGCTTCGAGGAAAGCGGGCAGTACGACCGGGCGCGGCGCGTCTATGAAGTGCTGCTGGATGGCGACCCGTATCTGTGGGATATACGCCAGCGGATGGAAGCGCTGCCCGGTTAAGCCGCGCCTCACGAGAGGCGCAACATCCGCGTCAGCGCACGCCCTCCCGGGACAGCCGCCAGAAACTGCTGGAGGAAAGCGCGATCGTCGGGAGCGATGACGCCGCCGAGCCACACAGCAGCCCCGTAGATCGCCCCGCTGGCCAGGACCGCAACAATGGCCGCCAGGATCGGGGGCCAGAGTGCAGCCATTCCAAACGCATACAGCCCGGCGGCAACCAGCAGCATCACACCCGCGATCCCCGCCAGCCGGGCCAGCCGCGGCAGCAAACTCCGGAGCCAGGCCCCGTCCGGCTCCCACTTCCACAATAGCAGCGCCAGCACCAGACATTCCGCCGTCAGGCTGCTAACTGGCGCGCCCACTACTCCCACCCGCGACAGCAAAAGCAGCATCAACAGGATATAGATCAGCAGCCCCGCGCCCCGCGCTTTCATCAGCCAGACCTGATCCCCCTGAATGATCATGCTGATAGCGAAGGCATTGGCGACCATTGTCGCCACTCCATACCAGATCAGTCCCTGCAGTATCTGGACGGACTGCTCATAAGCCGCCGGGAAGAGCAGCCCGATAATAAACGGGGCCAGCACAGTCACCCACACGGCTATCGGCAGCACAACGATCAGGGTGAACAGGGCGAGCTTCTGCACCAGAAAGCGAAAGGTCGCCACCTGCCCCTCCCCGTACTGGCGGGATAACAGGGGGAACAGAGCCGTGATGGCCGTGATATTGAGCAGTTCCACGACGCCAACCACAAGTACCGCGGCGGGCATCAACAGCGCCGTGTTCATCTGGCCGAGGGTGGCTGTCACCAGCGGCTTATCAATGCTCTGGTACGTCCACAACAAAAAGGCGTTCACCGCCAGCGGAGCGCCCTGCGTGACCAATCGCCACGCCAGAGCGCGGTCCAGCGGCCATTGCGTGATCACGCCATTCCAGCGCAGGATGATCCAGAAGAGCAGCGCGCGGAGGGCGCTGGCGGTCACCATGGCTCCGTACAATCCTGGCAGCCCGCCTCCCCCCAGCAAGGCCAGCCCGGCCAGTGCGATTTGCAGCGCAATATGAATCACATCGACAACGGCGGCGATGACCATCTGCTCCCGCGCCAGCAGGATGCTGCGAGCCATCGTGCCCAGCACATCCAGCACCAGGCTCAGCCCGGCCAGCGGCAGCAGCACCAGGATATCGGCCTCATATCCGGCCAGCCGCCCCACCAGCAGCAGGGCAATATAGACCAGCACGCCCAGCAGCGACTGGATGACCAGCGTGGCGGCCAGGACCCTGCCGGCCAGCTCCCTCTGCCGGGAGACATCGCGGAGCACAATAGTACCGATGCCAAAATCGACAAGGGTGGCCGCGATAGTCACCATGCCCAGGATCGTGCCGTAGATGCCGTATTCCTCCTGCATAAGCAGGCGGGCCAGCGCCAACTGCCACAGGAACTGCGCCCCTTTGGCCAGAATGGAAGAGAGCGTCAGAGCCGCCGCATTGCGGGCGGCGCGGCGGGCGGCATCGGAGCTGATGACAGCGGGTGAAACCTGAGTCATAAGTATCGCCAATCTGGAACATCCAGGCGGGCGGATTGTACACCGATACAGGCAGGGGGGGAACAGGCAGCAGGCGGCAAGGAGTAAAGCTCCCGCCGCTTGCGTGAGCATGAAATGTCTGGCAGCGGAAGGGTCGTTCCGTTACAATACCTGTATCTTTTCGCCGAAATTCTCCAATTGAGGAAGCCGCGCCCATGGCAACGCCCATGCTGATTCAGGATATTGCCGCCTGCGACGGGCAGGACGTGATCATCAAAGGGTGGCTTTACAACAAAACCCACAAAGGCAAGCTGGTCTTTATGCAGGTGCGCGACGGCACTGGCATCGCCCAGTGTGTCGCGTTTCAGAAGGACCTTCCGCCAGAGCAGTTTGAGGCCGCCAGAGCGCTGACGCAGGAGTCTTCCATCATCATCACCGGGCGGGTTCGCCGGGATGAGCGCGCGCCGGGGTACCCCGGCGGCTACGAAGTGGGCGTGACCGCGCTTGAGGTGATCCATGAGGCGGAGGAGTACCCCATCTCGCCCAAGGAGCACGGCGTGGAATTCCTGATGGATAACCGCCACCTGTGGCTGCGCTCGTCGCACCAGTGGGCGATCATCCGCATTCGGGCCACGATCATCAAGGCAATCCGTGACTGGCTGGATGATCACGGCTATCTGCTGGTGGACACCCCCATCCTGACGCCCGCCGCCGGGGAGAATACCACGACCCTGTTCCAGATCGACTACTTCGGCGAGCCAGCCTTTCTGGCCCAGACTGGCCAGCTTTATAACGAGGCCAACATGGCCGCCCACGGCAAGGTGTACTGCTTCGGGCCGACCTTCCGTGCGGAGAAATCCAAGACGCGCCGCCACCTGATGGAATTCTGGATGGTCGAGCCGGAGATGGCGTTCTTCAGCCTGGACGATCTGATCGCGATGGAGCAGGAGTTCATCGCCTACATCGTGCAGACCGTCCTGACCACCCGCCGGCAGGAGCTGACCATCCTGGAGCGCGACACAACCCGGCTGGAGAATATCATCCCGCCCTTCCCGCGCATCACCTATACCGAGGCGGTGGCGCGCTTACAGAAGCTGGCCGCCGAAACGACCGACCCCGAACTTAAAGAGAGTCTCCAGATCGAATGGGGTGACGACTTCGGCGCGCCGCATGAGACGGCCATCGCCGGGATGTTCGACAAGCCCGTGTTCGTCACCCACTATCCGGTGGAGGCCAAAGCCTTCTACATGCAGCCCAACGAAGAGGATCCGGGCGTCGTTAACTGCACTGATCTGCTCGCGCCGGAAGGCTATGGCGAGATCACCGGCGGCAGCGAGCGCATCTCCGACCCGGCGCTGATGGCGGAGCGCGTCAAGACGATGGGCATCTCGGAGGAAGCCTACCGCTGGTATATCGACCTGAGCCGCTACGGCAGCGTCCCTCACGCGGGCTTCGGCCTCGGCGTGGAGCGCATGGTAGCCTGGATTTGCGGCCTGCCGCACATCCGGGAGACGATTCCCTATCCCCGTATGCTCAGCCGCAAGTATCCGTAACCGCACCCGATGCTCATTGTGCGGTGGGGCGGGCCAGCGCCCGCCCCGCTGATGAAAGTGAAAGGCCCCTGACCATGCCCGATCAACCTGAGCCAGCCCCGCGCTGCGAGCACTGCGGCGGCCCTGTCGAATTCATCCCCTACCACGATCAGGCCGGGTGCGGCTACGCGATCATTGAGCTGTGGCGCTGCCAGCAGTGCGGCCGGGCGCGCTACGGCGACGTGATCGGCCAGGTGACCTGCGATCTGGACCCGCAATCTTCCGCCGAACTGGAATAACCTATGCCCGATCTGGCTGCTGACCTGATCTGTCCCGCCTGCGCACGCGCCGCCGGCCCGCTGGACTGGCGCTGCCCCGCCTGCGGCGGCCCGCTGGAGCTTGCCGCCCTGCCCCCGTTCCGGGCGGAAGCGATCGAAACCGGGGAGTGGTCGCTGTGGCGCTACGCCGCCATGCTGCCAGTCCAGCGCCGCTTCTCGCTCGGCGAGGGCATGACGCCGCTCGCAACGGTGGCGCTGGACGGCGACTCCTTCCTGGCCAAGCTGGAATACCTCCAGCCGACCGGGTCGTACAAAGACCGCGGGGTGGCTGTCGTGCTCAACGCGCTGGCGGCGGAAGGCGTGACGGCCATCGTTGAGGATTCGTCCGGCAACGCCGGGGCTTCCGCCGCCGCTTACGCCGGGGCCGGCGGCATCCGGGCGCGCGTCTTCGTGCCGGCTACCGCGCCGGAGAACAAGAAGCGCCAGATCGCCCGCTTCGGCGCGACACTCGTCGAAGTGCCTGGCTCGCGCGCCGCTGTCACGCAGGCCTGCGAGAGCGCCGCGGAGGGCGCCCCGTACGCCAGCCACGCCTGGAGTCCATACTTCCTGGTCGGGCAGATGACCGGCGCCTGGGAGCTGTGGGAACAACTGGGGCGGCAGCTCCCCGACGCAGCGATCTTCCCGGTCGGACAGGGCGGGCTGCTGCTGGGATGGTACGCCGGCTTCCGGGCGCTGCTGGAAGCCGGCCTGATTGCGCGCCTGCCCCGCCTCTTCGGCGTCCAGGCGGCAGCATATGACGCGGTAGTCCGGGCCTGGGAGGACGGCGCGCCCGACCTGACCGCGGCGCACGACGGCGAGCGGAACACCGGCGGCGACACCATCGCCGACGGCATCCGCATCGCCCGCCCGGTCCGGGGAAGCGCCATCCTGGCCGCCATCCGGAGCACCGGCGGCGCAGTCTACCGGCTGGACGACGACGCCATCCGCGCCGCGCAGGACGCGCTGGCCCGCCGCGGGCTGTATGTCGAGCCGACCAGCGCGACGCCGGTCGCCGCCCTGCCCCTGGTTCGCGCAGCCGCGGGGGCGGCGGCCCGCATTGTCATCCCCCTGACCGGCAGCGGCCTCAAAGCCGCTTCGTGAGGCCGCCCCCATGACCGTCACCTTCAGAGAGATCATCGCCGCCCGGAGCCGCCTGCGCCCTTACTTCACGCCCACCCCGCTGGAGGCCGCCCCCGGCCTGGGCCGGGCCGTCGCCCTCAAACTGGAGCAGGTGAACCCCACCCACAGCTTCAAGGTGCGCGGCGCCTTCAACGCCATGCTCAGCCTGAGCGCAGCCGAACAGGCGCGCGGCCTGGTCACCGCCTCCAGCGGCAACCACGCCCAGGCGGTCGCTTACGGAGCCAGCCGCTTCGGCCTGAGCGCCAGAATCGTCATGCCCGTCCACACCCCGCGGCGCAAGATCGACGGCGCGCGGCGCTACGGCGCGGACGTGATCCTGCACGGCGACTTTTACGACCGTGCCGAGGAGCACGCCCGCCAGATCGAAGCGTCCGAAGGCCGGACCTACATCTCCGCGTACAACGATCCCGCCATCATCGCCGGGGCCGGGACGTGCGGCCTGGAGCTGCTGGAGCAAAACCCCGCCCTTGAGGCCGTCATCGTGCCGGTGAGCGGCGGCGGGCTGATCAGCGGCGTCGCGCTCGCGGTGAAGACGATCAACCCCGCTATCGAGGTCATCGGCGTGAACGCGCGCTCCGCCCCGGCCATGTACAACGCCCTGCACGCGGCCGATCTCCCCCAGGTCGCCGATACGCTGGCGGAAGCCCTGAGCGGCGGGATCGAGGGGACGGAGACGATCGACCTCTGCCGGCGGTATGTGGACCGGATCGTGCTGGCCGACGAGGACGAGATCGCCGCGGCTATGCGCTGGCTGCTGTACGAGCAGGGCTGGGTGATCGAGGGCGGCGGCGCGGTGGGCGTGGCGGCGCTGCTGAGCGGCAAGATTGTGGCGGGCGACCGCCCGACCGCCGTGCTCCTCACCGGCGGCAACATCGATGCGGACACGCTGGCCGGCGTCCTGGCCGGGTAGGTGGGCACAGCCCGGTCTATGGAGGCGAATCGATTTTACGGAATCCGGAGTATACTGAAAACGTAGCCGAGAGGTTGCGGGGCCCCCTGTGAGGCAGCCCGGTGTGTGCGAGGCGGATCGTGGAACAACAGTCAAGACAACGCGCGCGCCGTGTGCCGCAATATGAGCGTCTGGTCTTCCGGGTGCATGCTGTGCAGCGCATGGCCGAACGCGGGATCACAATCGAGGATGTGCGCGACGTGGTACGGAGCGGTGATGCCATCCGCGAGTATCCGGATGATACGCCCTATCCAAGTTATTTGATACTTGGCTGGCGCGGTAAGCGCCCCCTGCATGTCGTGGCTGCTGACGACCATGACTCGCAAACGACCATTATCATTACCGCCTATGAACCCGATCCGGACTAGCGGAAGGCGGATTTCAGGAGCAAGAAGCCATGAAGTGCGTGATCTGCAAACTCGGCGAGACCAGCCCCGCGACAACGACGGTCACCCTTGAACAGGGCAGTATGACGCTGGTATTCAAGGGCGTGCCGGCGCAAGTCTGCGACAACTGCGGTGAAGCCTACCTCGACGAAGCCACGACCGCGCGCCTGCTGGAGACGGTGCAGGACGCCGCCCGCGCCGGCGTGCAGGTGGCCGTCCGCGACTATCTGGCCGCCTAGGGCATTCAGGTGAAGTCTCAGGAGGTCGGGAACACAGAGAGCACATATGAGTACCCGGGAACTTATTGCGATATCGATCCGGGGGCTGGCGCTACGCGCCTGCGGCTGCGCCGCACCGCCCCCACCAGTGGACAGAAGAACCTAACGAGAAGGGGGACGGCACACCCGAAACCCGAGGATGTAGTTGCGATTGACAGGGTCGAGCCTGAAGCGGAAGACGGCGCGCGCGGCGTCCTGACTGAGGTTCCACGACCCGCCCCGCACCACCCGCCGGGTGTCTGACTGCAGATCCTCCCCGGAGGCAGTCGCATCCGACGGCGGATCGGTGTATTTCGTCAGACACCATTCCAATACATTGCCGCTCATGTCCAGCAGCCCACAGGGACTCGCCCCATCCGGGAAGATACCCACTGCGCTGGTCATGCGGATGCCGGTCCCCTCCACGTTGTCCTTCCGGGCATCGAATTCCGACTCGTAAGGGTACAGACGTCCGTCCTCGCCGCGCGCCGCAATCTCCCACTCATTCTCGGTCGGCAGCCGCACCGGCCAGGCCTCGAT
>WBZO01001528.1_pt1 | contig 35494 bp, 33 predicted proteins | sample 5204261 | NCBI WGS metagenome assembly WBZO01 (sample SAMN12412400, study PRJNA552823) | activated sludge metagenome | isolation source: activated sludge from anammox sidestream of wastewater treatment plant... | place: USA: North Carolina | collected 2017-09
CCTAGGAAAGGTCAACTACTGCCTGAACGCGCTGATCGAGCGGGGACTGGTAAAGGTCGACAATTTCCGCAGGAGCGATAACAAGAACGCATACATGTATTACCTGACGCCGAGGGGGATGAAGGAGAAGGCGAAGGTCACGATCCGCTTCCTCCAGCGCAAGGTGGACGAGTACGAGGCCCTCGCGCGCGAGATCGAGGAGCTCAAGCAGGAAGCTGACCGCCAGCGGGCCGGAAGCTCTCCATCATGATGAACGCGCCGCAAGCGGCCTCCTATTTCGCCAGCGTACAAGCGCTGGAAAACGCCGCGTCCGAGGCGATAGCTCACACCGAAGTGGTTCTGGACATAGGTTGCGGGATCCGGCCGATGACGCGATTCGAGCCGAAGGTCCATCTCTGCCTCGAGCCATTCGGGGCGTATACGAAGATCCTCCAGAGGCGCTTTGCACGGATGCCGGGCGTGATTCCCTTGCAGGCCGGCGCTCTTGAGGGACTGGCATTACTCCCCGATCGCTCCGTGGACAGCATCTTCCTCCTCGACGTCATCGAGCACATGCCGAAGGATTACGGCCTCGACGTGCTGCGGCACTGCGAGCGCGTGGCCCGGAGGCAGATTGTCGTCGCCACGCCGCTCGGCTTCATGCCGCAGGTCCATGAAGCCGGGGAAATGGACGGATGGGGGGTGTCGCACAACAAGCTGCAGGACCACCTTTCCGGCTGGGAGCCAGAGGATTTCGGCGAGGGGTGGCGTTTTCTCGTCTGCAACGAGTACCACACCATCGACGCGAAGGGACATCCGCTGGAGAAGCCGTTCGGATCCTTCTACGCAATCCGCGACATCCCAGCCCTGTTGTCCAGGTTGCCCGTCAACCCGTTGATCATCGGCGCTTCGGTTCCACCTGCTCGGATCGACGGCAAAGTGCGTGCGGAAGTCCTCGCGGTGTTCGACGGGTTCGACCAATCGCGGCTGCAGATCCTCAGTTCTTACGACGCGCGACCGTACAGCCCTTACTACAACATCCCGAACCTGCTCGAGTTCTCAACCCGGCGATTCGATGGTCAGTACTTCCACGTTCGCTTCCCGGAGGGCTGGAACGCCTTGGCCGTGAACCCGCCCGCTCCCCGGCGGCTGGCGCCGGAGTTCGTGCGGTTCCTGGAGCCCTACGTCGCGCTGTGTCGACAGCGGGAAGACCGGCTCGTCCTCCTCTGCGATTTCGCTCCGGCCGAATCGCTCCTCGCCTATTACCTCTCGGTTATGGCCGGGACTCGAACGCTGTTGCTCTCAAGCGCCAGGTATCCGACGGAGGACGCGATGCGCCTGTTCCGGCGTCTGCCCCACGTACTCGTGAATCTCGACGACGGAATCGAACGTGCGCGGTCTGCGATCTTCAATGATCCGTGCAAGTCCAACATGCTGCTGCGGGGTCTGCGCTGGATCGCGCGCAGCGTTGGAGCAGCAAGCTGAGGGATGTTATGGCTCAGGAGAGTGCCCACCCCGTGCTGATCATCAAACCCGCCAATCGCAGTGCGGATCTCGGCCTGGCCGAGATCTGGCAGTACCGCCATCTCTTCTATTGGCTGACATGGCGCGATATTAAGGTGCGCTACAAGCACACCGTGATGGGAATGCTCTGGGCGCTCTTCCAGCCGCTTGCTCTGGCCACCGTCCTGACTTTCGCCGTCGGCTTGATTGCCCGCTTTCCGACGAGCGATATCCCCTTGCCGGTTTTTCTGCTAGCCGGAATTGCAGTTTGGAGCATGTTTGCAGCGATCGTCCATCTCATGTCGGTCAGCCTACAAGCAAACTCCGCACTGATTTCCAAGGTCTACTTCCCGCGCCTGACCGTCGTACTGAGCTCGGCAGGAATTCCCTTGATGGACTTTCTGGTCATGTACGGGCTTCTGCTCGTCGCGTGCGTCGTCTTCGGCGCGACGATATCTCCGCTGTTTCCGCTTTCGATCCTGTTCGCGCTCCTGGGTGCTGTGCTGGGAATTGGCGTCGGCTTGTGGCTCGCCACGCTGAACACGAAGTACCCCGACTCGAGGTTCATGGTGCCCGTAATACTCCAGGCGGGCATGTTCGCCTCCCCGGTCATCTATTCCCTGGATCTCGTGCCCGCGGCCTGGCGACCGATCGTCGCGATCAATCCCATGGTAGGCGTCATCGAGGGGTTCCGCTTCTGCGTCTTCGGTCAAGGAATGCTCGACTGGCGTATGACCGCAGTCTCGGTCATCGCGGCCGGTATCGTCCTGATTACCGGGCTTTGGCGCTTCCAGCGCGACGAGAAATTGCTGATCGACGCGCTCTAGCGCCCCCAACGGACCAGCGATGAGCACGCCGGCAATCCGCCTGGAAGACGTTGGTAAGCGCTACCGACTCCATAGCGCACCTTCCTCGCTCGCCCTCGCATCGGCAGCCACCCGAAGGGCGTTGCGGCGCGTGCTCAAGGGCAAGCGCCCTCCCCTGCCGGCGACCGATCATTTCCCGGGCGAGTTCTGGGCGCTCAGGAGCATCACCATGGACATCGAGGAGGGCGATGTGGTGGGCGTGGTGGGTCGCAATGGCGCAGGCAAGAGCACGCTGCTGAAGATCCTGTCGCGCATCACCCCGCCCACTACAGGCCAGATCGAGATACGCGGTCGGGTGGGTTCGCTGCTCGAGGTGGGGACCGGATTCAACCCGGAGCTGAGCGGACGCGAGAACGTGTACTTGAGCGCGGCGATCCTAGGCATGAAAGCCATGGAGATCAAGACCGAATTCGACAGGATCGTCGAGTTCTCCGGCGTCGAGAACTTCCTCGACATGCCGGTGAAGCACTACTCGTCCGGCATGTACATGCGGCTCGCGTTCGCTGTAGCGGCGCATTTGCGCCACGAGGTTCTGCTCATAGACGAGGTACTCGCTGTCGGCGACGCCGCCTTCCAGCAGAAGTGCGTCGGGCGTCTCAATGACGAGGCGAGAAGCGGCCGTACCGTCCTGTTCGTGAGCCACAATATGGCGGCCGTCCTCTCTCTCTGCAACAAGGCGCTACTTCTGCAGGAGGGTCGGAACGTGAAGACGGGCACGCCCGACGAAGTGGTCGGCCTGTATCTCGGACAACTGAGCAAACTGCGCCCCGAACGCGTCTGGGACCGCCCCAACGACGCGCCCGGAAATCGCCTCTTCCGAGTCAAGGCGGTTCGCGCAGTCGGACCGGACGGCACACCTCGCGGGCGGTTCAGCAATGACCAGGACTGGTTCGTCGACATCGACTACTGGAGCCTGGTTCCGGGAAGCAAACTGGGGACCACACTCGCCGTGTACGACCGAATGGGCACGTGCGTGTTCGGCTCTCTGAGCAATCTCGAGCCTGAGTGGCATGGCAAGCCGCGACCGCGCGGGACATACCGCAGCCGCGTGCGCGTCCCCGGGGACTTCATGAAGGAGGGGGTGTACAAGATCGCCATTCTCCTCTGGGGCGAGGGCTACACCGATCTATTTCGCCTCGACGAAGCCCTCGAGGTCGAGATCTTCGACTCCGGCAATCTGCGAGGCGACTATTTCGGTGGCTGGGAAGGCGTCGTCCACCCTCGGCTGGAGTGGCGATGCGAACGGCTGGACCAAGGTCCCCGCCTGGACGCGGACAACCGGAACGAGACTGGAGACACCTGATGCGCCCCCTGACTGCTGACGAGGAACTTCTCTACAACGACGGCGAACGCCTGCTTCCCGGAATCACCCACAGCCTCGAGGAGCTGGTCCGGCATCAGAGCTCTTATGAGTTCTTCAAGCGCGTGATCGAGGAAGATCTTCGGCGGGAGGGACGATACGGCAACGGCGAAGTAACGATCGTCGATCTTGGATTCGGCGTCGGTCACGGATGCAAGACACTTTCAACCATTCCGGGATCACGCGTGACCGGAGTCGACGTCGCGAGCGAATGCCTGAGCTATGCGCGCGCCAACTACGGCGCGCCGAACATCGTGCACGTCATCTCGGACATCCCCCAGTTCATCGCCCAGATGCCAGCGTTCGACTACGTCGTCTCGCGCGGCGTGATCGAGCACGTCCGCGACGGGATCAACGCGATGCTGAAATCCCGATGGGCCAAGCGTCTGATGTTCGACGTGCCCTATGACGAGCCGCCCGATATCAACCAGCACCACCTCATTTCGCGGATCACCGAGCGGGAGTTCGCTGAATACCCGGACAAGGAGATCCTGTACGAGGAGGTCTCCGGCCGCATCTATGGAGGTCCGGTGCAGAACCCGATCCCGAACATGATCATGTGCGTCGCGAGTGCGCCCGGACTGCCGCGAGTGGACCAGATCATCCCGCTCCCCATACCGGCATGGGATCCGCCTCCGGGGATGCGGGCCATGGCCACCACGATCGCGAAGCTGAACGATCAGCTGGTGCGGGAGCGGGAAGCTGCAGCCGCACCGCCCGCGCCGCGCAGCTTGCTCGGCGCGGTGGTGCGTCGACTGACGGGCTGATCTGCCTATCGCAACGCCCTCGTTACGGGGTCAAGATGCCAGCGGTACCGGAATCGGAACAGGACACGGAGACAACGACAGCATGGGATCGAAGCTGATTCTTGTAACCGGCGGTTTGGGTTTCATCGGCAAGCACTTTGTGAAGCGCTGCCTCGAGATGGGGCATTTCGTGACGAATGTCGACGTCGTCAACTACGCTGCGGATCGCTTGGCGAACGAGCAGTTCAAGGGGCAGCGCAATTATCGCCACTTCCATGAGGACATCGCCAACCTCAGTCACCTGCCGGAAAGCGACTTCCTGGTGAACTTCGCGGCGGAGTCCCACGTGGACAACTCGATCGCCGACAGCCGGCAGTTCTGCCATTCGAACGTCATCGGCGTCCAACGCCTGCTGGAGCTGGTGCGCGCCAAGAGCAGTCGCGAAGCGCCGCTGTTCGTGCAGATCAGCACCGACGAGGTCTACGGAGACATCACGAGCGGGAGGCACACCGTGGCCGATCCGCTGCGACCGTCGAACCCGTACTCCGCGACGAAGGCCGCGGCCGACATGCTAGTGATCGGCTGGGCGCGAACCTACGGGATTCGCTACAACATCGTCCGCATGACCAACAACTACGGATCGAACCAGTACCACGAGAAGCTCATCCCGAAGTCGGCGTGGCGGATGCGCAGGGGCCTGCCCGCGCTGATGCACGGGGACGGCAGCTATGTGAGATCGTGGCTGCACGTGGAGGATTCGGTCGACGCGATCCTCACCATCATGGAACGGGGCGAGCACAACACCATCTACAACGTGCACGGCGACCTCGAGCTCCCCAACATCGAGGTGCTCAAACGCCTCGCGCGGATCTACGGCATCCCGGAGGAGAAGGCGTTCATCGCGGTCCCGAACCGGGTCGGGCAGGACGTCCGGTACAGCCTCGACGATTCGCCCCTGCGCGCGCTCGGGTGGCAACCCAAGCGTGATTTCGACACCGAGCTGGCAAAGATCGCCCGCGAGGACGACTTCAAACGATTTCTCTGAGAACAGGTGACGCGATGAACGAGAACTCCCAGTCCAGCAAGAGCCCGCCCGCCGACAGCCTGGTTCCGCTGCCCCCGGCGTTCGAAGACGCGCGCGGCAAGATCCAGACGCTGGTCGACGGCGGGATCCAGAGCGTGCAGGTCATCACCTCCAGGGCAAGCACCGTGCGAGCAAACCACTATCACAAGGCCGACTCGCATTACATGTACGTGGTGACGGGCTCCATGAGGTATTACCACCGTCCTGTCGGCGACACGTCTCCGCCGACGATGCTGGTGGTCGGTGCGGGCGACATGGTCTTCACACCCCCGATGGTCGAGCACGCGGTCGAGTTTCCGGAGGACACGGTCTTCCTCAACATCACCGGCCGATCGCGCGAGCAGATGTCCTACGAAGATGACCTGGTTCGGGTCGAGCTGCTGAAGCCCAAGGGCCATGCCGGCTGAGTCCCTGCAACTTCCGTATCACCACAGACGAACGACCTGCCGGCTCTGCGACTCGCGGGCGCTGGACTGCGTGCTGGGCCTGACGCCCACGCCGCCCGCCAACGCGCTCGTATCGCCCGTCGACCGCAACCGCACCCAGGTGGCATACCCGCTCGACGTCTATCGCTGCGGCGATTGTGGTCACCTGCAGCTGCTCGACATCGTCGATCCAAAGGTGCTGTTCTCGCACTACGTCTACGTGTCGAGCACGTCGCCGGTGATGGTCGGCTATCTCCGCGACCAGGCCAACGCGATCATCACGCGCCTCGGGCTAAAGCCCGGCGACCTCGTGGTCGAGATCGGCTCGAACGACGGCACGCTGCTGCGTTTCTTCAAATCGGCGGGCATGCGCGTCCTGGGCGTGGATCCGGCGGCAAACATCGTCCCGGACTCTGCCGACGTCGAGACGATCACCGATTTCTTCGATGCGGGGCTGGGCGCGCGGATCCGCCAGCAGTACGGCCCGGCAGCGGCGGTGTGCGCTTACAACGTGTGCGCGCACATGGACGACCTGCAGGGCGTCATCAACGGCGTCCGGACGCTGCTCGATCCGACCGGACACTTCGTGTTCGAGGTCGGCTACCTGCTCGACGTCTATCGGAAGACCCTCTTCGACACGATCTATCACGAACACGTGGACTTTCATCATGTCGGCCCGCTGCGCGGCTTCTTCGCGCGCAATGGCCTGAAGCTGATACATGCGGAACGCTCGGACATCCAGGGGGGTGCCCTCGTCGGCTACGTCGGCCATCCGGACGAGGCGGAGGACGAATCGATCGCCGCACTCGTCGCGGCGGAAAGGGCCGCAGGACTCGACGACGCCGAGACTTTCCGATACTTCGGCGAGAAGATCGCGCGCCGGCGCGACGAGCTGACCGCGCTTCTGACCGGCCTCAAGGCCAGAGGCAAGACCATCGCCGCCTACGGTGCCCCGGCGAAGGCCACTACGCTCATGTACCACTTCGGGATCGACCGGTCGCTCATCGAGTACATCGTCGACGACAATCCGATCAAGCAGGGACTCCTGACGCCGGGACTGCACGTGCCGATCCTCGCAACCGAGGTCCTGTACCAGCGCAAGCCCGACTACGTGCTCCTGCTCGCGTGGAACTTCGCCGAGTCGATCGTTGCCCGGCACCGCGACTATGCGGGACGGGCAAGCCGCTTCATCGTGCCGCTGCCGGATCTCGCGCTGGTCGGGGGAGCGGACCAGTGAGGCTCGGGCTGGTGGGCGCCGGACGCTGGGGCAAGCGCTACATTGCAACGATGGCCGCAATGGACGGCGTTCGTCTCGCGCATCTGGTGAGCGGAAATCCCGAAAGCGCGACGCTGGTCCCGAGCGACTGCCGACTCTCGTCGGACTGGCGTGCGGCGACGACCGATCGCACGCTGGACGGAATCATCCTGGCGACTCCCCCTGTCATGCACCTGGAGATGGCGCTCGCGGCGATTGCGAACGGGATCCCCGTCCTCGTGGAAAAGCCGATGACGCTCTCGGCCGATGATGCGCGGACCCTCGTCGACCGAGCCGGTCGCGAACGAGTGCTGGTCATGGTTGGGCATACCCACCTCTACAGTGCCGCCTTCCGCGAGCTCAAGTCGCGCGGCGCCCTGCTTGGAGATCTCCTCCACACCCGCTCCGCCGGGGGGAACTGGGGGCCGTTCCGGCCCGACACGCCAGTCCTGTGGGATTGGGGCCCGCACGATGTCGCGATGTGCCTGGATCTCTTTGACGCCGCACCGACTCGGGTCGATGCGCGGCGGGTCGTCGTTGAGGAATCCGAGAGAGCAAGGGGCGAGACTATCGAGATCGCGCTCGACTTCGAGGAGGGGCGACAAGCGCAGATCCGGGTGAGCAATCTCGAACGGACGAAGCAGCGCTGTTTCGAAGCCACGTTCGCCGGCGGCACGCTCGTCTACGACGACCTTGCTGCCGAGAAGCTCGTGTACCGCGCGGCCCCTGGTGCGGCCGGCCAAGCGCTCCCGCTGGACGCCTCGATGCCGCTGACGAACGAGCTGAGCGAGTTCTGCCGCCTCGTCACATCCGGCCAGCGCACGGACCCGAGCCTGGAACTCGGCCTTCGGGTGGTCCAGGTGCTGGCCTCGTGCCAGTCGCGACTCGACCTGGCGGAAGCGGCGGAGGCGAGCTAGAGCCATGGCCGCACCGCTCAGGGTGTCCATCATCACCCCGACCTACAACCGCGCGGAGCTGCTCCCCGAGACCATCGAGAGCGTGCTCGGTCAGGATTATCCGCACCTCGAATACCTGATCCTGGACGACGGCTCGAGCGACGGCACCCGCGACGTGCTGGCCCGCTACGGCGACCGGATCCGGACCGAGTTCCATCCGAACATGGGCGAGACGCGGACGGTGAACAAGGGTTTCGAGATGGTCACCGGGGACATCGTGTGCGTGGTCAGCTCGGACGATCCGCTGCTCCCGGGCGCGGTGAGCGCGGTCGTACGCGCTTTCGAAGCGCACCCGGAAGCCGTCGCCGTCTACCCGGACTGGGCGACGATCGACGAGCGGGGCAATGTTCTGCGCGAGGAGCGGCTCGAAGCCTACGATCTCGAGACGATGCTCCTGAAGCTGAACTGGGGGATCGGTCCGGGAGCGTTCTTCAAGCGCGACGCCCTCGCGCACGTCGGCGTTCGGGATACGCGGTACACGTACTGCGGCGACATGGAATTCTGGGTGCGGATGGCGGCCCATGGTCCCCTGGTACACGTCCCGGAGGTGCTCGCGACACATCGGGTGCACGGCGGCTCCGCGTCGGTCTCGCAGCGCGGCCATAAGATGGGGACCGAATGGATCGACGTCTTCCGGAGGACCCTCAGCCACGCCGAGTTGCCCGTCCGGCTGCGCCGCGAGAAACACCGCATTCTCGGCGCGGCCTATCGGATCGCCGCGATGCACTATGGTGCCGGCGATCCCGAGTTGGTACGACGGTACAGGAAGCGATCGTTCATCCACCGGCTGATCTACGCAGTACAGAATTCACACGAATCCGTATGGCGTGCGGTTCGCAACTCAGGACAGAGTTCGTTTGAATCCGGTCGGCGTGCGGTTCGCAGGCTTGCCGGCCTCATTGTCCGGCGATCGATTACTCTCGCGATCGCCGTACTCCGATTGTGGGTGAGACCCCCCGCGCGACGAAACAATACCAACGGAAAGACTACCGAGCGCTTCGCCTTCTGCACGCGCTTTCTTCCGCCGATGTGGTCGGGGCAAGCCGTCGTAATCGGACGTCTGCTGGCCGAGTTGCCATCCGACTATTACTGTCTGGCCACCCAGCCGGTGCATCGGAACCGGCGCGCCAACGATTTCATCGGCGCGCTTCCGGGCAAATACTACGATCTCCCACCGGAAAAGCGCATCCCGGTCGGGCGCCTCTCGGAATTCGTGCGGAATGCGAATCTGCTGTGGGGGGTCCTCCAGCGCGGCATGGCGATTGCACGGGCGCTCAAGAACGATCCGGTCGACACCCTGATCGGCTGCACCGGCGACGTCGTCGATCCGCCTTCCGCGTTCCTCGCGGCGCGCATCCTGCAGTGCCGCTACTTCATGTATTTCTTCGACGACTTCACCGAACAGTGGTGGGCGGATCCTCCGCTTCGGAAATTGATCCGCCGCGTCGAGCGAACCCTCGCGCTCCGGGCCGACGGGCTGATCTCACCGAACGAGTACATGCAGCGAGAGCTGCTGTGTCGCTATCAGAGGTCGTCGTTCATCGTGCGCAACCCCACACCGCGGCTGCCTGAGCCGGGGACGACGGTCCCTTTTCCATCCGATCCGGCCGAGATCAAACTGGTCTTCACCGGTGCCATCTATCACCTCAACTACGACGTCTTCCGCAGCATCATCGCGGCGATCGGGCAACTCGGCCGGACGGACGTGCGACTCCACCTGTACACCGCACAGCCGGTGGACGAGCTGGCACGGCAGGGGCTGACCGGCCCGCACGTGGTGATCCATTCACACGTGCCGCCCGCCGACGCGCTGGAGATCCAGCGGCAAGCCGACATCCTCCTCATTCCGTTCTCGTTCCAGCCGGCGGCCCAGGGGATCGTCCGCACTTCTGCCACCGCGAAGCTGGCCGACTACCTGATGACCGGACGGCCCCTTCTCGCCGTTTGCCATCCGGATTCGTTCCTCGGCTGGTACCTAGAGAAGTTCGATTGCGGCGTGCTCGTCCCCTCCGACGAAACCACCATGATTGCCAGGGCGATCCGCAGGATTCTGGAGGACCCGGAGTTGCGCTCACGACTGCGACGAAACGCCGTCGAGCGGGCCAGAACCGACTTCGCGCCCGAGACTGCCCAGCGGGAGTTGCTCCGTGCGGTTGGCTTCACGCCCCCGGTGGCGTTCGCGCGCCCACCCCGCAGGGCCGATGCAATGACAATCGTGCAGGTCTCCGGGTATGACGTGCTCGGCGCCCAGGTCAACGGCTACCTGCTCCACAAGTTTCTCGAGGATCGAGGGCATGACTCTCACATGGTCGTCTCGCGCAAGCTCTCGAACGACCCGTACGTGCATCAGCTTGGCAACCCTGCACTGGAGCGCCTCAACCGGATCGCCGGATTCGCCCAGAAGGCAATCTCCACCCATTGCACGCTGCCGGTGCTCGCGACCGGGATCGCCGACCTGCCGTGCGTCGCAGGCGCCGACGTAGTGAATCTCCAACTCCTCCACAATGCGCAGTTCTTCAGTCTGTTCCAGCTCCCGCGTCTGACGCGAAAGCGTCGCGTGATTCTATCGGTGCACGACATGTTTCTGTTCACCGGTCACTGCGTCTACTCGCTCGACTGTGAACGCTGGATGACCGGATGCGGTGACTGTCCCGATCTCGAGATTCCCTTCCAGATGCTCTCCGATACCACGGCATTGAACTGGAAAATCAAGCGCGGCGTCTTCGCCCGTTCCAGCCTCGATCTCGTGGTGGGGTCGCCGTGGCAGGCGGAACGGGTCAAGAAGAGCCCCATTCTCCGGCGTTTCCCGCTGCACTACATCCCCTACGGCGTCGACACGCGCGTGTACCGGGTTCGTGACAAGGCGGCTACCCGCGCCAAGCTGGGGCTTCCGCAGGACGCGAAGGTCATCTCGTTCCGATCCGTTCAGCACGGGCGGAACTTCAAGGGCATGGAGTACATCGACGCCGCGCTGCAACGATACAAGCCGGCGAATGAGACGTGGCTTCTCACGTTCGAGGGTAAGGGCGGGCTGGACTCGTTGCGCGGCAAGTACAAGTTCATGGAGCTCGGCTGGATCGAGGACACGGAGGCGATTGCGGAGGCGCTCAACGCCGCGGATCTGTTCCTCATGCCTTCGATCGCCGAAGCGTTCGGGCTCATGGCGATCGAATCGATGGCCTGCGGGACGCCGGTGATCGTCTTCGAAGGCACTGCGCTTCCTGAGACGGTCGACGCCCCCAACTCCGGAATCGCAGTCCCCCGCGAGGACAGCACCGCGCTTGCGCATGCGATCGATCGGGTACTCGGCGATGCGGACCTGTATCGCCGGCTGCGCGAGAACGGGCTCCGCCACGTCGCGACGAAGCACAGCTTCGAAGCCTACGCCGAGGGCTACCTGAGGCTCTATGAGCGGCTGACCGAGGAGGCACGCGCCGCCCGCACCGACACGAGGAGGACCGCCAATGCCTGACTGCCACTGGCGGCGGCAGGTCTTCACCCACCACGCGAGCATCGGCTGGTGGCACTTGCCGAACTTGTATGCGCGGATCCCGCTCGGCGGTACCTTTCACACCGTGGCGACCAACTCGGTCGGGATGCGCTCGCTGCGCGAATATCCCCGCGAGATACCCTCCGGCCGGACGCGCATCGCGTTTCTGGGCGACTCCTACACCGCCGGGGACGGCGTCAGCAACGCCCAGCGCTTCACGGACCTGCTCGAAGCCCGCTACCCGCACCTCGACGCCATGAACTTCGGGCTCAATGGGACCGGGACCGACCAGCAGGTTCTGATCTTCGAGACCGTGGCGCGTCACTACGCGGCAGATGCGTATGTCTTCTGCATCTGCGTGGAGAACATTGCCCGCAATCTCTATACCTGCTTCCCGAGCTTCGACTATCGCGAGCAGCAGGTGGTGTACCGGCCGAAGCCGTACTTCGAGCTCACGGCCGACGGCCTGGTGTTGCGCAACCAGCCGGTCAGCCTCGAGAAGCGGCACAAGGATGCGCTCGGCGACTGGCGCTGCGACTTTCCCTACCTGCCGGGCTCGGATGATCCGTACGCGATCTACGCGCATCCGGATCGCCCCCACTGGCAGACCATGAGGGCGATTCTCGATCGATTCACCGGTGCAGTCGCAGGCAAGCCCGTGTTCATCGTGCCGATGCCGATGTACAACCATTACCTGGAGCAGCATCCACCCACGTACTGGCCGCGCTTCCGGGAACTCGAAGACCCGCCCGCCGCGGTGTATGTCGTCGATCTGCTTCCCGCGCTCACGCGGCGACCGCGAGCCGAGCGAGAGTCGTTCCGGTTCCGCGACGATCCCCACTACACGGCGGCGGCCCACGCGGTGGTCGCCGACGCCATCGATCGGGTGCTGCGGGAACGCTGTCCCGGCCTCCTCGACCGCCCCGTGGAGTCGGCCGGCAGATCTTCCGAACGCACGCTGCTGCCGGCGTCCTGATCGCGGAATCGAGAAACCATGCCGGCCACCCTGGGTGTCTCGTGCTTCTACCACGACGCGGCAGCCGCGCTCGTTCGCGACGGCGAGATCGTCGCGGCGGCACAGGAAGAGCGTTTCTCCCGGCGGAAGGGAGATGCGAGGTTCCCGGCGAGCGCCGTGAGCTTCTGCCTCGAACAGGCACGGCTGACGGTTGAGCAGCTCGACTCCGTGGTGTTCTACGACAAGCCGGGCCTGACCTTCGATCGCCTGTCCGAATCCTTCCTGTCGGTCGCTCCGCGCGGCCTCAAGCTGTGGCTACAGGCGATGCCACGCTGGCTCGGCGAGAAGTTCCATGCGCGCGACATCATCCGCCGCGCTCTGCACGAAAGCGGGCTGGCGTACGGCGGTCCTATCCTCTTCACGCCTCATCACCTCGCCCATGCCGCTGCAGCTTTCTTCCCCTCACCCTACGAGCGCGCGGCAATCCTGACCATCGACGGCGTTGGGGAATGGGCCACCGCCTCGTACGGGGTCGGCAGTGGATCGCGGCTCGAGGTGACCCACGAGATGCGCTTCCCGGACTCGCTCGGGTTGCTGTATTCCGCGATCACCTACTTCTGCGGATTCAAGGTGAACTCCGGCGAGTACAAGCTCATGGGTCTCGCCCCTTACGGTACGCCGAAGTACGCGGGGCTGATCAAGGAAAGGATCGCGAGCATCGCCGACGACGGCACCGTACGCCTGAATGCGGAGTACTTCGGTTTCCTCGATCGGCTCGAGATGACCTCCGAACGATTCGACCGGCTGTTCGGCGGGCCCCGACGGCAGCCCGAATCGCGCATCACGCGGCGCGAGATGGATCTGGCCGCTTCGATCCAGTCTTTCACCGAGGAAGCGATGCTTAAGATGGGACGCCACGTTCACCGCGAGACCGGCGAGGACAACCTCTGCCTCGCCGGCGGCGTTGCGCTCAATTGCGTCGCCAACGGCCGGTTGCTTCGCGAGGGCCCGTTCCGCGGCATCTGGATCCAGCCCGCCGCGGGGGATGCCGGATCGGCGCTCGGGGCAGCCCTGGCGGCGCAGTTCGGCCATCACGACGTGCCGCGTCCCGCCGCGCGGGGCCTGGACCGGCAGCAGGGGTCCTACCTCGGCCCTGCCTTCTCCGAGGGGGAGGTCGAAGCGTACCTTCTCGCGAGCGGCGCGGTGTTCCGACGTCTCGCGCCGGCGCAACGCGCCGAGCAGGTCGCCGAAGCTCTCGCGCAGGGCAAGGTCGTGGGATTCTTCTCGGGTCGGATGGAGTTCGGACCCCGGTCCCTTGGGGCACGTTCGATCCTGGGCGACCCGCGCCGGGAAGATACGCAGCGCGTCATGAACCTGCGCATCAAGTTCCGCGAATCGTTTCGCCCGTTCGCTCCGGCGGTCCTGGCCGAAGACGTCGGGACCTACTTCCAACTCGATTCGCCGAGCCCGTACATGCTTCTCGTCGCCCCGGTTCGGCGGGAGCGCTGCCTGCCGCGTCAGGCGGAGATCGCGGCGGATGACGACCTGCTGACGGCGGTCAACCAGGTGCGCAGCGACATTCCGGCCGTGACTCACTGGGATTACTCGGCCCGGGTTCAGACGGTGCATCGGGAAACGAATCCGCTGTTCCACGATGTCCTCGCGCGGTTCAAGAGCAAGACGGGGATCAGCGTCGTGGTGAACACGTCGTTCAACGTGCGCGGCGAGCCCATCGTCTGCACGCCCGGAGACGCCCATCGGTGCTTCATGCGCACCGACATGGACTGCCTGTATCTGGAGGGTTTCTGGCTCGAAAAGCCGGAGCAGCCCGCGGTCGAGGACGACGGCCGGTGGCGCGAAGAATTCGTCCTCGATTGACGTCGTGAAATGGGCGCTGCAGGAATGGTCAAGGATCGACTGAGACGTCTCCCCCTCGTGGTGCAATTGCACGCTAGGCTGCGCGACGCGCCTCACCGGCTGCGGCGCGCGGTACCGCCCCTCAAACAGCGACTGCTCGCCGCGGCACTCGTCGCCATCTACTTCATGGTCGTGACACCGATGGGTGTCGTCCGGCGGAGGTTACTGGGCAGGAGTCTCGCGCGACCCGCCGCCAACGCCGACCGTGGCTGGAGGCCGATCCGCCAGTCTTCCGCCGACAAGCGGATCTACTTGAGCGATTATTGAGACGCCAATGAGCACACCGGATCAACGACCCACGTTTGCCCCCCTCGTGCTGGGCTTGCGCGCGCTCCGCTCGGGCCGAGTCGTCACCGGGCTTCTGTACCTGATGCTGCTGCCGCTTTCGGCACTTGCCGAGCCGCCCGAAGAAAAGCAGCTCCGTACGGACCTCTACATCCTTTTCTAGCGAAGCACTGTGGCCCGATGCCCGACAAGCCGCTGGTCTCGATCGCAATTCCCGTCTACAACCAGGCGGAATACGTCGCCGCGTCCGTGGAAAGCGTGCTGTCGCAGAACTACCCGAACGTCGAACTAATCGTCCTGGATGACGGCTCGACCGACGCCACGTGCGAAGTGCTGGCCCGCTACGCGGATCGTTGCCGCGTCGAAAGCCACTCGAATGTCGGGCAAGCCGCGACGCTCAACAGGGGGTGGGGACGAGCGCGGGGCGACATCCTTTCGTATCTCGCAGCTGACGACACGCTCGCCCCGGAGGCGGTGAGCAAGGCGGTCCGCGCCCTGCTCGCGCATCCGGACGTCGTCATGACCTATGGAGACTTTGATCTCATCGATCCTTCATCCCGCTTCATCCGCCGCGTGCGTGCGCCCGAGTACGACTACCACGCGCTTGCCGTCGATCTGATCTGTCTGCCCGGGCCTGGCGTCTTCATTCGTCGCACCGCGTTGGAGGCTGCGGGTCCGTGGAACGCGAACCTGCGCCAGGTCCCGGATTTCGAATACTGGCTTCGCCTTGGCCTCCAAGGGCCCTTCTTGCACGTGCCGGAAGTCCTCGCCTCGTACCGGGTGCATGACGATTCGCCTTCGTTCTCGCCGGTGAGCGCAGCTCGCGCCGAGGAGCCGGTCGTCGCGGTGTCCGCGTTCTACGCCACGGGGAGTCTCCCGGACGGCATCGCGGCCGAGCGTGACCATGCGCTGAGCAATGCGCATGTCCTGACCGCGAGGCTGCACCTGCGCTCCGCACGCGTCGGCGCGACGTTCAAGCACCTTGGCGAAGCGTTCCGACTCTGGCCTGCAAACTTCGTTCGCTGGCGCACCATTCGGTTACTCATGAATGCAATCGTCAACCGGACCGGTCACAGGCTGTTCTGGCATCTGAACCGCGTGCGCGTCGCCACGAATCGCCGGTAGCAGGCGGGCAATGCCGGTGTTCTCGGTGCTCACCCCGGTTTACAATGGCGCCCCGTACATCGAGCGCTGTTACGCCTCGCTCGCCGCGCAGACCTTCGGCGACTGGGAGTGGGTCGTCGTCGATGACGGCTCGACCGATCAAACCGCTGAACTGGTGCGCGCCCTGAACGACCCTCGCATCCGCCTCGTTTCCTACCAGCCGAACCGCGGCCGGGGTTACGCCAGGTACGAGAGTCTCGCCGCCGCTACCGGCGACTGGATGGTGGTCTGGGATGCCGACGACTTCTACTTCCCCGACCGGCTCGACAAGATGAACCGCGCGCGGCTCGATGGGTATGACTTCTTCTGCTCCTACTCGGTTGTCGTCGACAACCAACTCCGGGTAAAAGGCGTACGCGGCTTCCACCCGCCGCGTCACGGCCTTCCCCGACACTTCGTGCATCACACGCTCGGGTGCCGAATGGATCTTGCCCGCGCGATCGGCTACGACCCGAGACTCCGGACTGGCGAGGACGCGACCATCACCTGGACGATCAACGCCGGCCACCGCGGCATGTTCTGCGAGGATGCCCTGGCCGTGTATCAAGAAGACCGGGAAGTAAGCGTGGAGAAAGGCCTCGCCACGAACGCAGCGCAGATCGCGCAGCTCGCCGATGCCCGCCGCCGCGGGCTGCTGCGGCTGTCGCTCTTCGGGCATCTCGCTCTTGCGCTCCGCCTCCGGGTGAAACACCTCTTGCTGCTGCTGATGAAGTGCGCGCCTTCGCTGTACCGTCTCACCGTCCCGGCACGATCGTATGGACAGACGCTGCCCGGTTACGTGCTGCCGCGCTTGCGCGCGGATTTCCTCGAGTCCATGCGCGCCCGCCATGCCGCGGTGAACGCGTCCGAGAGGGCGTAGTGCGGATCCTCGTACTCGGCGGCGACGGCATGCTCGGCCATCAGCTGTTCAAGCAATGGCGGACCATTCACGACGTGCGCGTCACGCTGCGCAGGGACTTGGCGGACTACGCGGCGTTCGGGCTCTTCGACCGGACGAGCGCCTATACCGGAATCGACGTTCGCTCCGTCGAGCCGCTCATCGAAGTCTTCGCCGACTTCCGCCCCGAAGTGGTCGTGAACGCCGTCGGCATCGTGAAGCAGCGCAGCGATGCCAAAGAGGCGATCCCCAGCATCGAGATCAATTCGCTTCTGCCGCATCGCCTCGCCGAGCTGTGCGGCATGCGCGGCGCCCGGCTCATCCACGTCAGCACCGACTGTGTGTTCTCCGGTCGCGCCGGGGGATACACGGAGCAGAGCCCTGCGGATGCGGAGGACTTGTACGGGCGGACCAAGTTCCTGGGCGAGGTCCAGGGACCCGGATGCCTGACGCTGCGCACCTCCATCATCGGCCCGGAGCTGTCTCGAAAGAGCGGTCTTCTCGAATGGTTTCTGGCGCAGCAAGGTTCGATCCGGGGATTCACGAGGGCGATTTTCAGTGGCCTGACGACCCGCGAGCTGGCGCGCGTGATGCAAATGCTCGTCGAGCGGTTCCCGGAAGCCTCCGGCCTCTACCATGTCTCGACGGAGCCCATCAGCAAGTACGAGCTCCTGTGTCTGATCCGCGACCATCTCGGTCATCCTGTAGAAATCATCCCCGACGGGACATTCCACTGCGACCGCAGCCTCCGATCCGCGCGGTTCCGGACGGCGTTCGGTTACACCCCGCCCGGTTGGCCGCAGCTGGTCGCCGATCTCGCGACAGACCTTGGGAGGTAGAACGATGATCTTCGACGGCAAGCGGATCCTGGTAACCGGCGGCACGGGGTCGATGGGAAAGACCTTCGTCCATCGCGTGCTATCCGGCGAGCAGGGCACCCCGAGCAAGGTGATCGTATTCTCGCGGGACGAGGGAAAGCAGCACGAGATGCGCGCCTCGTACCTCCACCGTGCGGCCGTGACCGACGAGGTCATCTTCCGCAATTTCATGAATGTCCTCGAGTTCCGCATCGGCGACGTGCGCAGCTACGACGACCTGTGCGCCGCGCTGCGCGAAGCGGACATCGTCGTCAACGCCGCAGCGCTCAAACAGGTCCCGACGTGCGAGTACTTTCCCGAGCAGGCAGTGCTCACGAATTGCATCGGCGCGTACAACATCGTGCGGGCGATCCAGCAACATGGCTATCCCGTCGAGACGGTCATCGGTATCAGCACCGACAAGGCGTGCAAGCCGGTAAACGTGATGGGAATGACCAAGTCCATCCAGGAGCGAATCTTCGTCTCCGCAAACGTGCTCAATCCGAAAACGCGCTTCATCTGCGTACGGTACGGGAATGTGCTTGCTTCCCGCGGCTCGGTCATCCCGCTTTTTCTCGACCAGATCCAGCACGGCGGCCCGGTGACCATCACGGTCCCGGAGATGACCCGGTTCCTCCTCAGCCTGAACCAGGCGGTGGATACGGTGTTCATGGCCCTGAAGGAGGCGCACCGCGGTGAAACCTACGTTCCGCGCGCTCCCTCAGCGACGGTCGCCAACATCGCCAAGGCCCTGATCGGGGAGCGTGCGATCGAGTGCCGGACGATCGGGATCCGCCCAGGCGAGAAGATGCACGAGATCATGGTTTCGGAGGAGGAGGCGCACCACTGCGTCAGGCGAGGCGACTATCTCGCAATCTTGCCGATGCTGCCCGAGCTGCGTGACTCGAACAGCTCCGAGCCGAACGCGCTTACCAGAGAGTTCAGTTCTGCCGACACCCTGCTAGACCTCCGTGGAACGCTGAAACTGCTCCACCAGCACAAGCTCCTGCCGTCGGACGTGCAGATCACTGCAACCGAAGAGCTGCTGCGATAGCCGGTCGGGCCGGATACCGGATCAGCCCGCTGCCGCGAGCCTTGTGGAGATCGACCTATGAAGGTGATGACGATCGTCGGGACGCGCCCCGAGATCATCAAGCTCAGCCGCGTCATCGCGGAACTCGACCGGCGAGTCGAACACGTCTTGGTCCATACCGGACAGAACTACGACTACGAGCTCAACGAAATCTTCTTCCGCCAGCTCGAGATCCGACGCCCGGACTTGTTCCTGGATGCAGCCGGGGAGACGGCCGCGGCAACGATCGGCAACGTCATCGCCCGCTCCGACGAGGTGCTGGTCGGAGTCGACCCCGACGCGCTGCTGCTGCTCGGCGACACGAATTCTTGCCTCGCCGCGATCGCCGCAAAGCGGCGCAAGATCCCTGTTTTCCACATGGAGGCGGGAAACAGATGCTTCGACGATCGAGTGCCGGAGGAGATCAACCGACGCATCGTCGACCACGTGAGCGACATCAACCTCCCCTACACCGAGCACGCGCGTCGCTATCTGCTTAGGGAAGGCCTGCGGCCAGAAACCGTCATCAAGACCGGCTCGCCGATGCACGAAGTCCTGACCTACTACCGCCCCGGGATCGAATCCTCGCGCATCGTCGAGGAACTGGGTCTAGAACGGGACGGATACTTCGTCGTCAGCGCGCACCGCGAGGAGAACGTCGATAGCCCGGAGAACTTCCGCGACTTTCTCGCCTCCCTGCAGACGCTCGCTGACGAGTATCAGGCGCCTGTCGTCGTCTCGACCCATCCGCGGACGCGCAAGCGGCTCGACGAGATGGGCGTGCAGGACCGCAGCGGGATCCGGTTTCTGAAACCGCTCGGGTTTCTCGACTACGTCAGGCTGCAGCTCTCGGCTCGATGCGTGCTCTCGGACAGCGGCACCATCACCGAGGAATCCTCGATCCTCGGTTTTCCTGCAGTCACAGTCCGCCAGGCGCACGAGCGACCGGAAGGCATGGATGTCGGTACGCTCATCATGTGTGGCCTGGCTCCGGGACACGTTCTGGAGGCGGTGCGGACCGTAATCGCTCAGCACGCGAGCGGATTCCGTTCTCAGATTGCGACCGACTACCAGGCCGGAGACGTCTCCGCGAAGGTCGTCCGGATCATTCTGAGCTACACGAATTTCGTCAACAGAACCGTCTGGTACCGGTGATACGCGCCCGCGACGGGCTACTCCGAACGGTGGTCGCGTGCGCCCCGGGTCGATCCTGGAAGGCGACCGCTTGAGTCGACGCCTGCGCCGATCTGCCGCGCAGGTGCTGCGCCATGCGCGCCTGCTCCGCCTGGTCGACACGGCGCTCTATCTGGGTAACGTTCTGAAGGAGCGTCGCGCGAATGCGGATTTCCGTGCGTCGAACCGTGACTTCCCTGTACCGCCGCCGCATCTCGCGTTCGACGCCTACGGGAACGTCAACAACGCTGCCTACAAGCAGTCCGGAGAGCTCCACGCACGGATGATTGCCGATGTGGTCAACGAATGGGTGATGGGGGACCGGATTCGGATCTGCGAATGGGGTTGCGGCCCAGGTCGGGTGATCCGGCATCTGCATCGGTTCCTCAAGGCTCCCCGGCCCGAGCTTTACGCAGCCGATTACAACGACGAGTCCATCGCCTGGTGTCGGCGTCACCTCGAGGGGGTATCGTTTCACCAGAACGGATTGGCCCCGCCTCTTCCATTTGACGACGGCTTCTTCGATTGCGTCTATGCCCTTTCGGTCCTGACCCATCTGTCCGAGGAGAGGCACTTCCAATGGATCGCCGAGCTAGAACGGGTCATTCGCACCGGCGGGATCGTCGTGCTGACGACGCAGAGTGATGCGAGTGCCGACCGGCTGCTCGCGCCGGAGCAGGCTAGATACGCCGCCGGCGAGCTCGTGATACGGGGCGGCGTCCGCGAGGGGAAGAAGTGGTATCTCGCCTATCAGCCGCCCGCCTTCATGCGGACCCGGTTGCTCAAGCGCTGGACCGTACTCTTCCATGGCCCGTTCACGAGCACCCAGGAAGTCTGGGTCGCGAGGAAGTGACATTCCTGCGAGCCCTCGGGATGGCAGGCCGCCGCGCTCGCTCGGGCGCGCGTGTGCGATCAGGGTCTCATCGACGCAGCAGCCAGAGCGAGCCGGGATTGCAACCGCCGACCTTCTCGCGGAAGACGGGGAAGCGTCGCGCAAGGTGGTCCGGATGATGCCGCGAGAGGAAGTTCAGGGCCCCTATCACCTGGAAGCGCGTGTTGCAGGACAGAAATGCCTCCACTAGATATTGCTCGTTCCAGAGCCGGACCTGATCGACGATCCACTCCGCGGGATAGTCGCGCGGCGTGAAGATGTCGTGAATCTGGACGAGCACGCCCGGCCGGAGTGTCGGAAGGAATTCCAGCAGTTCACGCAGGACGTCGCCCTGCGGCCGGATCACGTGCGACGAGTCGATGAAGAGAATGTCGTTCGCCTCCAGCTCCCGGACCAGCGCAGCGTCGAGCTCCTCCACTCGCTGCCGGACGATCTCGACGCCAGGCAGCTGCTCGAGCCACGGCATCTCGTAGGGCTCGATGCACCGGATCCGGCAGTCGTAGCCGGGATCCTCGACAGCGTTCGCCGCGACAGCATTGAGCATCATCAGCGTGGAAAATCCGCTTCCGATCTCGAGGATTCGCGCCGGCCTGTAGAGCCTGATTATCGAGTACAGGAACTCGGAATCCCCGGGCGGAAAGTTGGGGTTGTCGTAGTAGAACTGTCCCGGCGGCGCCGACCGCCGCGGTAACCGGTCGAGCTCGTCTGCGTATGCGATGCGCTCGAGCAGCGCGAGCTGAGCGGGCTCGTCCAGGTCGAGTCCCGGGAGACGGCGGTCGCGCGACAGATCCGACCGCAGATGGCTCGGGTTAAACGCTGGCTCGTAATAGTGGTCCCGGATGGGAAAGACGCCGACGCGGTTGAACAGCGCCCGGCTCGCCTTCATCCGATACACGCCGACCCGCCTGATAAGCTTGAGCCAGAGAGCTGCTGCCAGCGTGAGCGGCAAACACAGAATGTCCGCCGCCGGGATGACGATGGACACGAGAAAAACCTTGATCGGACCGATCCTGAACAATCGCATCGCCCTCCTTGTCGCTACGCGCTCGGGAAGCGGAATGCCGCCTCCGGGGCGCGCGACGCGTGGCGGTCCGGTCGGAAGGCAAGCAGATTATAGTCGCCGCGCCCTGCCACCACGACCGTGAAAGGACTCACGCGCGCGATGATTACGATTTCGATCGTGAGCCACAGGCACGGCCAGATGGTGGGGAATCTGCTCTTGGACCTCGACGCGTGCTGCGCCGCCGATATCGAAGTGATCCTCACGCTGAACGTCGCGGAGGCTGCGGAGGTCGATACGAGCCGCCTCGCGTTTCCGTTGCAGATCGTCAGGAACGCCGCGCCACGGGGGTTCGGCGGGAACCACAATGCGGCCTTCCGGCTGGCGCGGGGCGAGCACTTCTGCGTGGTCAATCCCGACATTCGAATCCATGCGAACCCGTTTCCCGCGCTCCTCGACGCCCTTCGCGACCCCCGTTTGGCCATCGCCGCGCCGGTAGTGCGCAACGCGGCCGGCGAAATCGAGGACAGCGCCCGCCGCTTCCCGACGCCTGCGATCCTGTTGCGCAAGCTCGGCGGCGTTCGCCCCGCACCCGACTACGCCTTGACCGCGCCAATCGTCTTCCCCGATTGGGTCGCAGGCATGTTCATGCTGTTCAGGAGAGAGGTATTCGCTGCCCTCGGCGGGTTCGACGAGCGCTACTTCCTTTATTACGAGGACGTCGATATCTGCGCGCGCGCGCGCAGCCGCGGGATGGAGATCGCCCTGGCCACCGCAGCCTCTGTGACACACCACGCGCAGCGAGCGAGTCGCAGGAACCTGCAGCATGCGCTATGGCATGCGCGCAGCGCGCTGCGCTACTTCACCCGGGAGCGACCACCCCGCTCGACGCGCCGGCGTCCGTCGGCGCCATGAGCCCGCCCTTTCGAGCCGCGCATGGCAACAACTTCGACCTGCTCCGGTTCGCATTTGCGTTCATCGTCTTCCTCGTGCACGCGCACGTCCTGTCGGGTCGATCCGAGCTGAGCGGCCTCTCCCGTTGGCTGTCCTCGGAGTTTGCGGTCCAGTCGTTCTTCGTGGTGAGCGGTTTCCTCGTATTCATGAGCTTCGAGAACTCCCGCTCGGTGGGCGACTATTTCTCGAAGCGCGTTCGGCGCATCTATCCGGCTTATTTCACCGTCGTCGTCGGCGTCGCGCTGGGCGGCGTCCTGCTTTCGCAGCTGCGGGCGAACGAGTATTTCTCGACGGGCTGGGTCCGCTATGTCGCAGCGAACCTTGCGTTCCTCAACTTCCTCGCGCCCGACCTCCCGGGCGTATTCCAGAAGAACACCTTCACGGCAGTCAACGGGGCTCTCTGGACCCTGAAGATCGAGGTGATGTTCTACGTCAGCGTCCCGCTGATCGCGGCGATCGGCACGCCGTCCCGGCGTTGGTGGGTCCTGCTGTTGCTGTACGCGCTGTCCGTGATCTACTTGGCGGCCATGGAGCGGCTCGCGCAACAGACGGCGCGGGAGCTCTACCTCCTGCTCGGACGCCAGCTCCCGGGCCAGCTCTCGTTTTTCATTGCCGGTGCAGCGGGCTACTACTTCCTTGACGCGGCAAAGCGTCATTTGTGGGTGCTCGCTCCGGTCGCCCTTCTGGTGCTGCTCACGCCGCTACCGCGACCGGTGGCACTGGCGCTCGAGCCTGCGGCGCTCGGGCTCGCGGTGGTCTACCTCGCGCTCGGCGTGCGGTACCTCGGAAACTTCGGCCGCTATGGGGACCTTTCGTACGGCATCTACATCCTTCACTTTCCGATCGTGCAGATACTCGTGAGCCGAGGATGGTTCGACGCGAGTCCCTACGGCGCGCTGCTGCTCGCGGCGCTACTGGTGGTCAGCGGGGCGTTCGTTTCGTGGCATCTCATCGAGAAGCCGTTCCTGCGGAAGAGCTCCCACTACGTTGTCGCACAGGCAGGACGAGACTCGAAGGCAAGTGGCTGGAGCGACGGGAGAACGACCTTGAAGTAGCGCATCGACGGACGCACCGAGTGCGCCCACACGTCGATCGACCCCGCCCTGTCACATAGTCATGCAACTCCGGCCCGTGAATTGCACGGATGGCCGGACTGGATCCTGCTCCGGGAACGAGCCCGGAACCCCACTCTACGGACGCATGTAGACGTCCTCGAACCGGACGATGTCGTCCTCGCCGAGGTAGCCGCCCGACTGCACCTCGATGAGGTAGACGGGCAGCTTCCCGGGGTTCTCGAGCCGGTGCTTCGCGCCGATCGGGATGTAGGTGGACTGGTTTTCGGCGAGCAGAACCACCTCCTCGCCGCGCGTCACCCGCGCGGTGCCCGACACGACCACCCAGTGCTCCGCGCGATGGTGATGCATCTGCAGGCTCAACGCGGCACCCGGCTTCACCATGAGGCGCTTGACCTGGAAGCGCTCGCCATCGTCGATCGATTCGTAGTAACCCCAGGGCCGGTAGACGCGCCGGTGGGACACGTGCTCAGTGCGCTGGTTCGCGTCGAGGTGGCCCACCACGTCCTTCACCTTCTGCGCCTCGTCCTTCGAGGCCACGAGCACCGCGTCGTCGGTCTCGACCACAACGACGTCGCGCAGCCCGAGCACCGAGACCAGGCGCTTCTCGGCGCGCACGTAGCAGTTCGCGCTCGACCGCACGTGTACGTCGCCGCGCAGCACGTTGCCGTCGCGATCTTTTCCCCCGACCTCCCAAAGCGTCGTCCACGAACCCACGTCGCTCCACCCGATGTCGGCGGGGATGACCGCCGCGGCGCTGGTCTTCTCCATCACCGCGTAGTCGATCGAATCGGCCGGGCATGCGCCGAACGCGGCCGCATCGAGCCGGACGAAGTCGAGATCGGACGCGGCCTTGTCCCACGCCACCCGACAGCTCTCGAGGATCTTCGGAGCGTGACGGCCGAGCTCCTCGAGGTAGCGCTTCGCACCGAAGACGAACATGCCGCTGTTCCAGGCGTACGTCCCGCGGTCGAGAAACGTCCGCGCGGTCTGCGTATCCGGCTTCTCGACGAAGCGCGCGACGCGGAACGCGCCGTCCTGGCCGGCGATCGGTTCGCCCCGCTCGATGTAGCCGTACCCGGTGGCGGGATGGTCCGGCCGGATGCCGAACGTGGCAAACAGCCCGGCGCGCGCGACCGCCGCGGCCTTGAGCACGGCATCGTGGAAGGCACTCAGCTCCCGGATGAGATGGTCGGCCGGCAGCACCAGCATCACCGCGTCGGGGTCGGTGCGTTCGAGCGCGAGCGCTGCGACGGCCACAGCAGGCGCCGTATTGCGCCCGGCCGGCTCCAGGATCTGGGCGCGCGGTGTGACGTCAATGGCGCGTAGTTGTTCGGCTACGAGGAACCGGTGCTCGCTGTTGCTGACGACGATGGGCGGCTGGACGCCGGGCAGCCCCCGCAGCCGAGCGACCGTCTCCTGCAGCATCGTCTGATCGGACACGAGCGGCAGGAACTGCTTGGGCAGCAACTGGCGCGACATCGGCCAGAGCCGGCTGCCCGCGCCGCCGCAGAGGACGACAGGGTGGATCTTCGGTGGACTCATTGGGCGATTCTAACCGCCGCTCCTCCCGGCTTTCGGCCTAGAATCGCGCCGCGCCGTGAAGCGGTTCCGCCCGATCACAATTGACCTCACGGAAGATCCTCGTCACGGGCGCGACCGGCTTCGTCGGCCGCGCCCTCGTCCCGCGCCTCGTGGCGGAAGGCTGGCAGGTGCGCGCGGCGCTGCGCGCACCGTCGCGAGTGCTGCCCGCCGGCGTGGAAGCGACGCAGATCGGGGAGATCGGTCCCGGCACGGACTGGCGCGAGGCGCTCGCCGGCGTCGACGCGGTGGTGCACCTCGCCGCGCGGGCGCACATCCTGGATGAGGGTTCGCCCGACGCGTTTGCGTTGTATCGCGCGGTCAATGCGCTCGGAGCGTTGACGCTCGCCGAGGCCGCGGCTGCTTCGGGCGTCCGCCGCTTCGTTTTCCTGAGCTCGGTCCGCGCGCACGGCGCGCGCACGACCGGCGCCCCGTTCACCGAGTCGAGCCCGCTCGCGGCTGAGGATCCTTACGGACGCTCGAAGGCGGAAGCCGAGGTCGGGCTAGCCCGGCTCGCGCAGGGCAGCGAGCTCGAACCGGTCGTGCTGCGACCGCCGCTCGTCTACGGAGCCGAGGCACGCGGGAACTTCGCGCGCCTCGTTGAGCTGGTCGGGCGCGGAATCCCGCTGCCGCTGGGAAGCGTGCGCAATCGGCGCAGCATCTTGTACGTCGGCAACCTCGTCGATGCGATCGTGCAGTCGCTCCGGCACCCGGCCGCGGCGCGCGACACCTTCCACTTGAGCGACGGCGAGGACGTGTCGACGGCCGAACTGGTGCGGCGCATCGCGCGCGCGCTCGGTCGGCCCGCCCGCCTGGTGCCGGTGCCGCCGGCCCTGCTTCGCCTCGGCGGCGCGCTTGTCGGCCGCCGAGACGACATCGCGCGTCTGCTGGACGATCTCGTCGTCGATTCCGCCCATGTTCGCACGACGCTCGGCTGGACACCGCGGTACACGCTCGACCAGGGCCTCGCGGAGGCGACCGCCGGACTCGGGGCCGACAGAAAGGCGAGCGCGTAGAATCCCCGCGCACAACGACAACGCATGCCCTGGTGCCCGTCGCAGTCGCCCTCGTTCCCGTCGCCTCGGCGCTCGCCTGCGCGGCCGTGATTCTCACGCTGCTACGCAGGCCCGGGTGGCTCCCGCTCGACCGGCCGAACGAGCGCTCGCTCCACGAGACGCCAAAGCCGCGCGTCGGCGGACTCGGGATCGTGGCGGGCGTCGTGCTCGCCTTCCTGCTGATCCGCGCCGAGCCGCTGGCCGCGCTTGCCGCAGGTCTCGCCGTCGTTTCGTTCATCGACGACCAGCGGCACGTGCCCATCGCCCTCCGCTTCGGTGCGCACGCGCTGGCGGCGATCATCTTCGTTCTGGTGCTGGACCCCGACGTCCACCCGCTCTGGCAAGCCGTGCTCGTGCTCGCCGTCGTGTGGATGACGAATCTCTACAACTTCATGGACGGCTCGGACGGCCTCGCGGGCGGGATGGCGCTGTTCGGCTTCGGGGCCTACGCGCTCGGCGCGTGGCTCTCCGGCGATGCCGTGATGTCCGTGGCGACCGGCGCGATTGCCGCGGCCGCGCTCACCTTCCTGGCGTTCAACTTCCCGCCGGCGAAGGTGTTCATGGGCGACGCGGGCTCGATCCCGCTCGGCTTCCTCGCGGCCGCGCTCGGCCTCATCGGCTGGCACGCGGGGAACTGGCCGTTGTGGTTCCCGGTGCTCGTGTTCTCGCCCTTCATCGTTGATGCCACCCTCACGCTCGCCCGCCGCGTGCTCCGTGGCGAGCGTTTCTGGCTGGCGCACCGCACCCACTACTACCAGCGGCTCGTGCAGCTCGGCTGGGGCCACCGCAACACCGCGCTCGCGGAGTACGCGCTGATGGCGGTCTGCGGCGCGGGCGCGCTCTGGTCGTTGGGTCAGGCGGCGGCGGCGCAGCTGTGGCTCGCTGCCGGCGCGGCACTCGTCTACGTCGTGCTCGCCGTCCTCGTCGACCTAGCATGGCGGCGACATGCGGAAGGAACAGGGGGCGATGCGCGTCCGGGCTAACTGGCGCAACGCCATTGCGTTCCTTCACGACCTCGGCGCGGCGGCCCTCGCGTGGTTGCTCGGATACCTTTTCCGCTTCAATTTCGAGATCGAGGCGCCGTACACGGGGGCGATGGTCGCCAACCTCGCGTGGATCGTGCCGGCGCAGGCAGGGCTGTTCCTGTGGCTCCGCATGTATAGGGGGCTGTGGCGCTATGCGAGCCTGATCGACCTGCGCCGCATCCTTGCCGCCGCGGTGCTCGGAGCCATGGTGATCGCCGTGGGCGTCGTCCTCATGCAGCGGCCGAACGTCCCGCGCTCGGTGCTCATGCTCTACCCGCTGCTGCTCGCCGTGATCATGGGTGGCAGCCGGCTCGCCTACCGCGCGTGGAAGGAAGGCCATCTCAGCCGCCTGGGTGGCACCGGCCGGCGCGTAGTCGTATTGGGAGCAGGCACTTCCGCCGCGAACCTCCTGAAGAATCTCGGGCGCAACTCGGAGTGGAACTTCGTCGGCCTGCTCGACGACGACCCCGCAAAGCGCAACCGGGAAATCCAGGGCGTGAAGGTGCTCGGTGCGCTCGAGGATCTGCCTGCGGTCGCCACCGAGAATGCGATCGAGCTCGCGGTGATCGCGATGCCGCGCGCCTCGCACGCCGTGCGCCGGCGCGCGGTCGCGCTCTGCCAGGAAGCGGGCGTCGCGGCGATGACGGTGCCCTCCTATGAGGATCTGGTGAGCGGCAACGTCACGGTTTCGCAGCTTCGCCGCGTCGAGCTCGACGATCTGCTCGGTCGTGACCCGGTCACGCTCGACAATGAAGGACTCAGTGGGTGGCTCCGGGGGCGGGTGGTGCTCGTGACCGGCGCGGGCGGGTCGATCGGCTCGGAGCTCTGCCGCCAGATCCTGAAGTTCGCGCCGCACCGGCTGGTGACGCTGGAGACGAACGAGCTCGCGCTCTATAACCTCGAGCAGGAGCTCGGCCCGCGCGCCGGCGATACCGAGCTCGCGTACGCGATCGGCGACGTGAAGAACGCACGCCGCGTGGACGAGGTGATCGCGCTATATCGCCCCTCGGCGATCTTCCACGCCGCGGCGTACAAGCACGTGCCGCTGATGGAGGACGACAACGCCTGGGAGGCGGTGCAGAACAACACGCTCGGCACCTGGCGCGTCGCCGACGCGGCGGTGCGGCACCGGGTCGAGAAGGTGGTGCTGGTCTCGACCGACAAGGCGGTGAACCCGACGAGCGTGATGGGGGCGAGCAAGCGGCTCGCCGAGCTCCTGTGCCAGGCGCTGTCCACCGAGCGCACGCGCTTCGTCACGGTGCGCTTCGGCAACGTGCTCGGTTCCACCGGCAGCGTGATCCCGAAGTTCCGCAGGCAGATCGCCGCCGGCGGGCCGGTGACGGTGACGCATCCTGAGATCCGGCGTTACTTCATGTCGATCCCGGAGGCCGCGCAGCTCGTCCTGCAGGCCGGGCTCATGGGCAAGGGCGGGGAGATCCTGGTGCTCGACATGGGCGAGCCGGTGAAGATAGTGGATCTCGCGCGCGACCTGATCCGGCTGTCGGGGCTCACTGAGAACGACGTGAAGATCGTCTTCACCGGGTTGCGCCCCGGCGAGAAGCTCTACGAAGAGCTGCTCGCCGACGACGAGAGCACCCTGCCGACGCCGCATCCGAAGCTGCGCGTCATGAAGGCCGACGCCGCGCACGGCGTGGCGTGGGTCGCCGAAACGGTGCGCTGGCTCGAGACGCCCCATGCCTTCGCCGCCGCGGAGGCGCGCGCCGGCCTCGCCGCGCGCGTGCCGGAGTATCAGACCGCGGCGGAGTCCGTCCGGAGCGAATCGAAAGCCGCGAGCGCCTGATCCACGCTCACGTCGACGACGTCGCGGCTCCGCGGCTGCAACAGCGCGTGCGGCACGCCCCACGGGCGCCACAGCGTCGCGTTCGAGTCACCGAAGAAGCACACGATCGGCTTGCCGAGGGCCGCGGCGACGTGCATCGCGCCGCCGTCGCTGCACACGACCCGGTCGCAGGCCGCGAGCCCCGCGACCAGCGCCGGGAGTTCCTGCGTCGGCCACGGCAGCACCGGCAGGTCGCGCGCGGCCCGCTCGACGGCTGCGGCCTTCTCGTCGTCGCCGGGATGCTGCGGATGGGACGCGGAGCCCGGCGCCCAGAAGAGCAGGAAGGCGGCGCCGTGGCGTTCGTGCAGCCCGCGCATGAGCGCCGCGAAGCGCTCGGCCGGCCAGCGCTGGCTCGGCTTGCGCGCGCTCAGGTGCACGCCGACCACCGGCGCCCCGAAGCCGCGCGCGGCGATCGCGCCGCGCACCCGCGCGAGCTCCCCGGGATCGATGCCGAGCCGTGCCGGCGGCGGCGCACTCTCGATGCCGATCGCGCGCGCGAGGCGGAACACGCGCTCCACTTCGTGCAGCCCCCCGACCTCGGCGACCGCGTAGTCGAGCGCGCGCGGCGCCGGCCGGTCGAGCGGCGCGTACCCCACGATGTGCGCAGCGCCGGAGAGCCGCGCAAACCCGAACTCGCGCTGCTGGAAGAGCGTCTTCGCGAGGAACACGTAGTCGAGCCGCCGCGCGCGCAGCGCGCGAATCAGCCGCACCCGCTCGGCGGCGACCCCGACCGGACCGACACCGCCGTGCTTCAGCTTGCGATAGAGCAGCACCGCGTCGATGTCGGGGTGTCCGGCAAGGACGGGGGCGTTATAGGCGTTCGCGAGGACCCCGATCCACGCGGCGGGATAGCGCCGGCGCAGCGCGCCGAGCAGCGGCGTGGTGCAGACGAGATCGCCGATGTTGTCGCGTCGGACGACGAGGATCCGCGGGGCGCTGTCCGGCATCCTGATCCGCAACGCGTCAGCCGCGGCGCCGGTCGTCTCCCAGCCACAGCCCGAGAAAGGTCACCGCGAGCAGCGCGTGCTCGCTGTGGAGGGTCGTGTTACCGACGCCGGCGACCACGGTAACGAACCAGGCCGAAGACGCGCCGCCCCAGAGCGCCCAGCCGCGCTCGTCGCCGCCACGCCCGGGGTAGCGCCGCGCGAGCCGCCACACCCAGGCGAGCAGCACGGCGGCGAGCGCCGCGAACCCGACCGTGCCGCGCTCGGCGAGGGTGTTGTAGTAGAGGCTGTGGCCATGCCCGCTCTTGACGATGAAGGTACGCTCGTCGAACGGCTTGCCGGCCTCGGCGCGCCATTGCCGGACCGCGTCGGGTTCGATGGCACTGTAGTTGTCCATGCCGACGCCGAACAGCGGAAAACGCTCCCAGGCCGCGCGCGCGGTGTTCCAGATCTGCGTCCGGTAAGCGAGAACGTTCCCTTCTGCCGCGCGCTCCTCGTGCTTCTTCACCACGTCGACGCGGGAGAGCACCGCGACCGCCATGACCCCCGCGACCGCGAGCAGCGTCGCGACGGCGATCACCCGCGACCGCGGCCACCAGGCAACTCCGAGTAGGACGACGAGCGCAAGCGCGGTGCCGATCGCCGTGCGGCTCTGCATCACGAAGAGCGACACCGCGAAGAGCGTGAGCAGCATGGCCGTGCCGGCGCGTGCGGAGGGGCCCAGGCGGCGCCAGTACGCGGCGACGACGCTTACTGCGCCACCCAGAAGAATGGCCAGATAGATCGCCGAATGATTGACGTGGCCGACCGACTTCAGTTCGAGGAATCGGCGCTTTCCGGTGACCTCGAGGCGCCAGTAGCCGTGCAGCAGGGCCGCGACCGCACCGAACGCCAGCGCGCCCCACAGCACGGCGAGCTCGCGCTCATCGAACCGGCTGCGCTTGAGCAGCCACAGCACCGACCCGTAGCGCAGGACGTCGAGCGCGCCGTTCCACTCCTTGTGGTGCAGCCCGGAGAATATGGCGGACAGCGCGGCCGACGCGATCAAGGCGGCGATCAGCGTGTCCCAGGCGTCCCAGGGTCCGCCGAAATCGCGCGTGCGCGCGCGCCGGCCCAGCCAGACGAGCACGTAGAGCACCCACAGGATGTTCTTCGGCGCCTCGAACAGCGGGAGCGTGAACAGCAGTCCGGCGAGGATCCAGAACTCGGTTCGGCGGTGCGAATCTGCGGACGCCGAGGCGACGGACGGAGAGGCGGCGGGCACAGGCTATTATATCGGTCGATTCGATGACCCCAGCTCCACGAATGGCGCGCCGGTTCCTCTTCGTCCTGCGCACCAAGCTGGGCGACACGCTGATTCACTTCCAGACGGTGCAGGCGTTCGCCGCGCGGCATCCGCGCGACGAAGTGTGGCTGCTCGTTCGGCGCGACTACGCACCGCTCCTCGGCGGCGAGCCGGCCGTGCGGTTCGTCTTCTTCGGCAATCGCGCGGAGATGGTCGCGAAGCTGCTGTGGCTGCGCGTTGCTGCGCAGCCGTTCGACGCGCTTGCGGTGCTGACCGGCTACGGGCCGGCGATGCGGCAAATCGCAGCACTGGTGCGCGCGCGGCGGAAACTGTTCTTCGATGGACGGTTTCCCGCGGCGTACCCCGAGCATCCGGCGGCGTACGTCGAGACGAACCTGGTGGACCGCTCCTGGCAGACCGCGCGGCTGCTCGACCCGGACCTGCCGAAGCCGACGCGCCTTGCCCTGCCCGCACTCGCGTCCCGCCGCGCGCCGCGCGCCGCGGACCAGGGGCCGGTCGGGCTCGTGCCGCTCGCCAACGAGCTGCGCAAAAACATGGACGCCGCCGCGGTCGCAGCGCTGGTCGAGCGGGTGCGGGTCCTTCATCCGGGGCACCCGATCTGGATCCTGCTGAACCCGTCGGATCGCGGCGCGGCGGCCCTGTTGCGCGCCCCGCTCCCGGCCGGCGTCGAGGTGAAGCGGTTTCGCAGCCTCGCGGACCTCGTGCCGCTCTGCCTCGAGCTCGGCGCGTGGTACGGGACCGACACGGGCCTCTATCATCTCGCGGTGGCGCTCGGCATCCCGGCAACCGTTTTCTTCGGCCCGACGCAGCCGCGGCTCATCGTCATGCCGGACCAGCCGGCCGTGACCGCGGTGCGGCTCGCCGCGCTCGGCGGCGCGCACTGCGACGAGAAATCGTGCGCGCGGCCGGTCTGCCTGAACCAGGCCGTCGCCGTGTGGCACGGCGCGCAAGGCGCGCCGCGGCTGGACGACACGCCCGTCGCCTGCCCGCTGCGCGCCGCGCCCGCCGACGCGCTGGTCGCCAATGCCATCCATGAGAATCCTCGTCGTCAAGCGTGACAAGATCGGCGACCTGCTGCTGACGACGCCGCTGCTCGCGCACCTGCGGCGCACGCGGCCGCGCGACGAGATCCACCTGCTCGCGAACGACTACAACGCGTGGGTGGTGCGCGACAACCCGAGCGTGGACCGCCTCTGGGTCTATTCGCGCGTGCGCACCGGCCGCAAGGTGAGCGTGCCCGCGGCGTTCGCCTCCGGCTGGCAGCTCGTGCAGCTCCGCCGGCAGCGCTTCGACGTGGCCATCGTCGCCAACGGCGCCGAGTCGCACCGCGCGATCAAGCGCGCGCTGGCGGTGGGCGCGAAGCGCGTCGTCGCCTACGCGGAGGATCCCGCGCGCTGGCCGCGCGTGAGCGACCCGCTCCCGCCCGACCGCGAGCGCCACGAGTGCGACGCGCTGCTCGGGCTGCTCGCCCCGCTCGGCATCCCGCCCCCCGCCGAGCCGGTCTGGCCGGTGTTCAACCTGCCGGCGGGCGAGCAGGCGTTCGCGGAGCGCTGGCTCGCGGAGCGCCGCCTCGCGCCGCGCCGGTTCGTCGTCCTCGGGCTCGGCGCGCGCCGCGCGAAGAAGCAGCCGACGCGCGACCAGATCCTCGCGTGGACCCGGCGCTTCCGGGACGAGCTCGCGCTCGACACCGTCTTCATGTGGACGCCGGGCAGGAGCGACAGCCCGCTCTACCCCGGCGACGACGACGTGGCGCAGCCGGTCCTCGACGCGCGCGCGCCGTGGATCCACCCGTTCCGCGGCCCGATCCTGCCCGCGCTCGGGCTCGTGTGGAACGCGCGCACGTCGCTCTTCCCCGACTCGGGGCTGATGCACTTCGCCGCCGCGAGCCCGGGCGGCGTGCTCGGGTTCTTCGCCGAGACCGACGTCTCCCCTTCGCCCGTCAACTGGGCGCCGCGCGGCCCGCGCGCGACCTACCTGGAGGCGCGCAAGAGCGTCGCCGAGCTGCGCGAGGACGACGTGCTCGGCATCGTGCGCGGGCTCGCAGGGGGCCGCTGAGACCAGCTTTCGAGGCCTCCGTCCCATTGACAGCCGGGTATGCCGTTAATACCCTAGTACTACCAAAGCTAGGGACCTCGGCCATGGCGGTCACCACGATCAAGCTTCCCGACGAGCTCAAGGAACGCATCGCCGACGTCGTCAGGGACACCGGCAAGTCCGTGCACGCCTTCATGCTGGACGCGATCGAACAACAGACGCGGCTGGCGGAGTTGCGCCGGCAATTCGTTGCGGACGCCCTCGCAGCCGAGGCCGACGCGCTGAAGAGCGGCCTGGGGTTCTCGGCCGCGGACGTCCACGCTTACATCGAGGCGCTCGCGAAGGGACGCAAGGCGCGACGTCCTCGCGCGAAGCAGTGGCGGCGCTGATCTACACCCCGCGCCCGGTCACCGATCTCGAGCGGCTGTTCGAGTTTCTCGCCGAGAAGGATCCAGGCGCCGCGGCGCACGCTGCGCAGGCGATACGCGAGGCCATCTCCATTCTCGAGCGACATCCGCTCATCGGGCGACCGGTGGAGGAAGGTCTGCGCGAATTGGTGATCTCGCATGGCCGGACGGGATACATGGCGCTGTATCGACACTTGCTGCCGGACGACATGGTGCTGATCCTCGTCCTGCGGCACCAGCGCGAAGGCGGGTACCGGTTCGAGTGAAGCCGACGGCGCGTCAGCCGGTCCGCTTCCCGTACAGGTACGGGTTCAGGCTCGGGTCGTTGTACATCTTGAACTGCCGGTAGACCTTGAAGCGCGCGCGCCCCGCCGCGCAATCGGCGAGCAGCGCGCCGAGGCAGTCCCGCAGGTCGCCGCGCTGCTCGACCAGCCGCGCGAGCTTCTGCCGGCACGCCTCGACGTGCTCGGGCGTCGCGTCGGTCCGCTCGGTCTGCGCGCGCATGTGGAAGATCTTGAGCGCGAGAATCGACAGCCGGTCGATCATCGCGCCCGCGGTCTCCGAGTGGAGCCGCGCATCCACCTCCGGCGCGACGCCGGCGAGCGCGGCGAGCAGCGCTTCGTCGAGGCGCTCGATCGCGTCGTTGCGGCTCTGGTTGTAGCCGTCGATCGCCCGCTTGTTCGCGGCGATCGCACCGTCGGGCACGTCCTTGCGCCGCGCGAGGTCCTCCTCGTCCCACAGCAGGTTGTTGCAGCGGTGGTTCGCCTCGATCCACTGCCACACGCCCCCGGCGTGGCGTGCGGCGCCGGTCTTCGCCCACCCGCGGTCGGCGACGCGCTCGTCGTGGAAGCGGACGATCTCGGCCGGGTCGGGCAGCATGGCGCGGCTCAGGATAGCAGCTCGGCCAGCGCGCGCACGACCATGGCGGTCTCGATCGCTTCCATGCAGCGCGGGGCGGGACACTGCGCCGTGGAGCGCTGGCAGCGCCGCACCCAGTCGAGTTCGCGCTTGAACACCGTGCGCTGGTCGCGGCAGGGGAACGGGTCGACGGTTACCGCCCGGAACGGATTGTCGCGCCAGTACTCGCCGGGCCCGAACAGCACGGGCGAGCCGGGACCGAACAGCGCGACGGTCGGCGTCACGGTCAGCTTGGCGAGGTGCAGGACGCCGGTGTCGAGCGTCACCAGCAGCCGCGCGGCTTCAAGAAGCCGCCATAGCTGCGCGAGGTCAAGGGTTCCCGCGTAGGACGCAAAGCGCGCCTCGGGATCGATCGCGCGCACGAGATCCGCCTCCCCCGGCCCCGCGCTCCACACCGGCTGCAGTCCGCGCGCGGCCACCGCCGCCGCAACCTCGCGCCACTTCCCGGGCGCCCACAGCCGCAGCGGCGACCCCGCGCCCACGTGCAGCACGGCGTACGGC